>Ga0302271_10003107_pt1 | contig 14314 bp, 8 predicted proteins | sample III_Bog_N1_1_FD_198767 | JGI IMG/M metagenome (GOLD analysis project Ga0302271, IMG submission 198767) | Peat permafrost microbial communities from Stordalen Mire near Abisko, Sweden - III_Bog_N1_1 | ecosystem: Environmental > Terrestrial > Soil > Wetlands > Peat | place: Sweden: Abisko... | reverse complement strand
GTCCCTGATCGTAAGATTAAGTTGCTTCGTTCGCTGCAGACATATCAGTTTTATACATCCTCCCATCAGTTCCTCTTCCCTAAAAAAAATATTTTTTAAGCATAAAACTTACTCATTTAAGGTGTTCCTAATTATATTGTCAGTCTGTTTTTTTATTATGTTTTTACTGATTGATTAACTTTCGCTGTGCCACATGAGAGGCAATTAAGCTGATTGAATGGAACTAGTTTTTTAGTCGATATCATCGACCCAAGATCGCCGGTATTTCCACCATTGTTATTCTACAAAGCTTAGAGTAGTTTCTTGTAGAGGAGGATTAAATTATCTATGTCTTTTCTGCAGAATCCAATTTATTCATTGTTTGAATTTATCTTAGTGTCGACAATTGCGAAATCCTTTAATACATCATCAGATTCAGCTTTCTGCTTGAGAGATCTTTGCAGTCCATTGAGATCGAGTTCCTTAAAGATTCTCTGCATTCTACGTTCTAGATCTTTGAGACTCTCCATGCGTTTACTCATTTCCTTAATGTCGACAATAGCTTTACGAATCTCTTCTCGTTCTCCATTTTCATTGCCATTACTTAATAATCTAATTTACTCTCGTAAATCTGTTATCATGTTCATTATATCTGTTGATTTAGATTAATTTCAAGATAATTTCAATAAAACTGATAAAAATTTTAAAAAAAGAACAGTTATTGTGATTATTATACCTTGTAGACTACTTCCTCCTGATGAATTACTATTCCCTCCAACTCTACTCATTCCTGCTTCATAGACATTCAAATCTATGTTGTCAAGCTTAGTCTACACAGTCTAAAAAAATAAACAATAATTAATAGACAGAAATTACCCAAAAAAGATACATAAAATCATTATTTTTCCATAAAAAATAGTTAAATTATTTTGTTTTTAAAATATAAATTTACTGATTTGATCTGATCGATATCTTGCTAATGTTTTTTAAGATCATCTTTTGCTCTATTAAGATCTCCTTCGATTTAGCATAGCTTATGTGGATCAAGATTAGATGCTCCTCCATCATTAGCGCTATTTCCTGTTGGTTTTGTTGCATTTCTTGAGTTTACAAACAAAGTTATCTCTTGGATTTTGCTGCTCTAAAAAAAATAACAAAATAAATAAAAATAAAAAATTAAACCATAATTATCTCTCAAAAAACTAACCATATTCTCAGCTAAATCATTGAGACGATCATCAGTAGCTTTGATTCTAATATTCTATCTCTCGAGAATAGGTTAGATTTATAAACTTCCATCTAATTCCTTCTATCTTCTTGTGAGCGCTTCCAATTAGCTCAATAAATTCTTTTTAAGTTCTTCAAATATTTATTGCTTCACACAAGATGAATTGACTCTTTTGAAGGTTAACAACAATAAAAAAATGTCAAATAGTCCTTATAGCTACCCCCTCAAATAATATTCTTTACATTTCTTCAAGATCTTTGATGAGTTTCTTATGATTTTTGGATTTTTCAGATTATGAATCCTCAAGGAATTTCATCTTCCCTAAGAGTTCTGCAGTTATCCTTTCCATTCTATTTCCATCTGAAGTTGAATTATTCAATAGTTCTCTTCTGATTTTATCCTCAAGAACCTTACAAGAATCATCCACATATTCTTCAGTGATTCTTTTTTTGAGCATCTCCTCGCAGTCTTAGATTTTCCATAAAGTCTTCTTCTCAACCCCTTAGATTCTATCTTCGAATACACTGATTTTCTCAGTGTATTTCACATCGATATCGGTGATTTTCTTATCAAAATATTTCTTGATTTCGTCAATCTCCGCAATCAATCTTGTTTTCAATTTCTTGTGTTTCTCCTTGACTTCATCTTTCACTGCTTTTTTAGTAATTTCCTTCTCAATCGCTTCAAATCTCCCTGGAATCGATGTCATGGAGGAATAATTAAACGCTGCAGCATATCCAAGAGCAGTGAGTTTATTGAATATTTTATTCGATTAGCTAGTGAGATTATCTCCAGTGCTTTCACTTTTAAGTATCTTCGCAGTTTGAGTCTTAATAGCTTTTTCAAGATTTGTATCCATGATCCTCCCTCCTTCTGAGATAATAGCTAACTATTCAGGAAGGATTTTATGCGTTGGTCGAGAAGCTAATTCGATTTGCAGCGCGTTTATCAATTCTGCATGCTGATTTATCGTGGCAGTTGTCTTATCGAGGAATTATTTTAGACTATCGAAGTTTAAATCAAATGAAAACAACGGAGAACCATGTGTGACTTCTAAATTCGCTGGGAGACGGTTTCCAACAGCAGATTCCGTTGAGGAGTTCGGCTTTTACTGCGACATTCGAGTAGTTTTAGATCTAAAATGGGCGATGAAGTTCCTGGTAGTTGTTATGATAATGATATAAGAGGGTGTTTGTTCTCTTCTCTTTATTGTTACTGATTAATTCGACAATAATAGATAATACAAATAAATCGACATACCCACACCTATGAAAACAAAATCAATTTTATTACAAAATCTCAATTGATTTTTTGATTTAATCTTCTGATTAACTTTCGTGCGTGAGAGTCTCTATTGAAATTTCTCTTTGTGTTTATTTAATTATTTCCTTTTTCTTTTATTTTTGGAAATACAGTTATATTATTAGTTCCTGTGGTAGTAATAGTAATCTAACTTTCTCACTCCACTCTAACTCTTTATGAAAATTTATACTTTTGAAAAACTTAATAAATTATGTTTAACATTTGATTCTTTTAGCAATAAAAATACTGCTAAAATAAACTGCAACAATTAATTATATATTTGCCCTTCTTTCTATTCATTCCATTTCACTGTGGAGATGATGCCCATTCTTGGAATTCTACGAGATTATCATATTGAGTACATCTCTTAACTCCACTAGTTGATCGACATATCTACAACAATTTTCAAATAACAAGAACAATTTAAAAAATAACTCTTATTTGAAACTTTAAACAATCTAATTGAAACTAATGATTCATTATATTTACTCAGTAGGTAGGTTGCTAGTGTTGCAGATCTTAAAAATCGATGATAAAGTTTTAATTTATTTCTGAGGTATTTCTTAATTCATTTGGATAGCTGAAAAATCCTATGTTGAAGCATCTAGCTACCTATCTCTTCCTTTTTCACTTGAGGATTCTTAATTTCTACTCATCTAGTTATTATTGCTAGTGTTATTGTCATCCTTCATGCAATCCTTATTATTCTAATTCTCCTGGCGTTTATCTTCATATTTATTGATCTTAAATGTATGCCCATTATTAGCATCTTCTTGACAATGACTATCACTAAAAAGATCAATTGTTCCATCTTCAGCTTATCCAGCTTCGATAATCTCACCAATATGTTCCTCAGCAATTCTCTCTGATAGTTCTATTGCTGATATATCAGGTCGATAAAGTTCAGACATAGTGTCTAAATCCTCACTCGATGCTTTTGTATCCCTTTTAGTTGTTTATTATTGAAATGTTATTGCTGCTGGATTTGACATTGGATATCCCGTGGAATCTCCAAAATTATTGCCAGTATCATTAACTGTCGAATTCGAATAATTAGAGCGATAAAATGGAAGTTATGTCTTTATCAATTTGTCTTGAGAGTTGTTGTATCCATTGCTATAGAGACTAATGCCATTTTGCTAGATAATTTATGATTACATTGGTTTAGAGTATTATTATGTGATTGTTTTCACTTATTAGGGAGGTTATTATGACTAAAATGAAGGATATTATGATTTTTAAAATGTCTTAGATGATGGGATATCACTTAGATCTTCCATAGACGATCTTCTACAATGAGATCGCGGTGTTGGATTGAGTTTTTCAGAGGATTTTCGCTCTAGATTTTATCTCAATGATCTGCCAAAATAAAAGTAATTATTGTACATATTGAAAGAAATCTAAATAAATGATCCTTTACATGATGGAGTTATGGTTTTGTGAGTGGATAGGATATTGCTCTATTTGATTATTTTATTTCAATGGTGAATCTTTTCTTTGGCTCAAAGAAAACCCACTGCTCTTTTTCCTATTCCAACCACCCTAGTTGCAGTTATCCTAGTTATTGCTGTCCGTATTGTTATTCTGATGATTCTTGAAAGGAGAGGATGCTTGGTTCGATTACTAAAGCATATCTATCCTAGAAAAAAAGACATAAATATGAAGTGCATTTAAGAGATTTTAGGTGTATCTAGAATATTTTTACTTTTTCTGAAGTGTCTCAAAAACATCTTTTTATACATTAGTGCTGGAGTTCATGGAGTTAGGTATTTTAGAAGAAATACCAGAAGTCTTTGCATTGTTAGCAAAGTAATTATTACAAAATTGAGAAGAAGATAATGAAGAAAGTGGTTTTTGATTGTTGTTGTTGTTTTAAGTGTGGAGATATGAGAGTGAAGCTGTGTTTCCATTTGAAATAGGCTATGAAGTGTTTCTTGTTGGATCATTCACATTCGCTAAAAGATTCCCAACGGATGATTTCTTGCTTAGACCACCTTAAAATACATTTGACTTCTCTCCTTTATTTAAAAATCCAGTTTTTTTGTCTTATTAGCTGATAAATCCATCGAATTATTAAATCTACTCACTTTTCTTGATAAATTCTTCTTATTTTTTTGGTTGAATCATTTTATCAATCCCCATAATCTTGAGGGTTTCTTTAGGTTTCAGTTGACTCAAGCGATAGTCACTTGCAGCACGAGTAGCAGCTGCTGCTTGAGATAATTATCCGATTCTTTCAAGAGATTCTGAATAGAATCCATCTGAGTTTCTTTTGGAGGTAAATATCTTTGCATTTGTAGGACGATCATTCATTCCGTTTAGGTTTTCTTATAAATATGTACCGAATTATTGTAAGAGATTATCAGTTTTCTAAGGGTTAGGCTCGGTAGACATACGCTAGATGTTATGGGTATTGGTTTAAGCAGTGCTATTGTTGCTGAGTTGCTATTCTAGATCTGCTAAACATGTCGACTTTTAGTGATAAATTCAAACAATGAAAAAAGATAATTGTTTTTTACCTAAAGAATCAATGAATCTTACTTTTTTCTTGGAGTGCCAGACTCTCATAAGTAGTGGTGATTGTGTAATATAAAAATATGAGGTGAAACAGTTGAAAGTGTGGTGTAATTTTATTATTTTGCCTTGAAAACGTGAAGCACCAGAGAAAGAATTAACTACAGAGGAAGGCTATTTGTGGATTTATTGTTGGTTTGATTGAGTTTAATTTATTGAGTTACTTTGTTAATTTTGATGTGCGGCTAGAAATAGTTGAGAGCTTTAATAATTAAAGAAAGATATCCAACAGATAGCTAAAAAAGTTATCAGTTTAACTTCATTTTTTTTATTTCAAGAATTCTGAAGGTAATTGTTACTAGCATCAGTTTTCATACAAGAAAATAAAATGACTTTGCATACAAAAACAAATATTGATAGATCTATTGGAGGATAATAGAATTTAAAGAACAATTTAAAAGGAATAGAGTGAATTATTATTTTTTTTAATTTTTAAGTTAAACTAAATCCAAATTTGGTTTGAGAATTCATGATGGCTTTAAAAGTTGAATTCATCTTGTCATGAGTTAAAAGTTATGCATAAAATAGGATGGTGTCTTAATGGATTTTTTGTTTACTCTTTTTGTCATAGTCTTACAAAGGAAAGAAGAAATATATTCAGAATCCATCTTCTTCAGTTTCTTTTGTGATTGAGAGTTTAATAATATCTACAGTTATCGAATTGTTTAGGTATTTTGGAATTAAAGCAAAATGTAAGGAAAATAATAAATTGTGAAAATTAAATGACAAGAATGAATCTTCAGGTAATTCAACAATATTATTAAATAATAGCTGGCTATCTATCTTACTGTTACATGCTAACTTGGTATTTTACCTGAAAATAATATTATTAATTCAAATAATCTCTGCAGCTAATCAGTAAAACATTTCAATATTTTGAGAGTGTCTTCGAGGAATCCATACCAACGAAGAAAACATGATTCCACTTAATTCTGATAACTAACTTTAAATCCATAAAAGAGTTTTGTTTTGTTTCTGAGTTCTTCTTGTTTGTTATAAATCTTCAGCTCTTAGTTGCCCGTTCCCTCAAGAAATTCTCAGATGAAGAAACTCAACCTAAAACAACAATATCAACATTTAAGAATATTTCTTATAAATTTAAACAAGAAAAGATAACGAAACAAAAAAGTGCAAATAAGATTCAAAAAGCCGTAAAAAATTATTGATAAGAGATTATTAAAAATTAACGATATTTTATTTGATTACAGTATCCTTTTCGAGAGAGTTCAAATCAAGGCATATTTCAGTCAGAATTTCAACTGTAATATAAAAAAGTAATCAGATAACTCAGATTACATTGTTCGACTGATAATTCAATAATTTTTCACTCCTTCTCCCTTAGTTTCAACATAAAAGGAATAAGTCTTTTGCTGTATCCTTGTCCCTTTGATTGTCTTTACAAAAAGACATTAATTATAGGAAATTGGTGATCAATTAGAAAAAGAAATATGAATTACAATAATTCAATTATTGATTTAATCCTTTTATTCATATTGAAATAAGCATTTTCTTAGATATTGTCTAAAATAATCTATTTTGTTGTTAGAATTACATATCTAGGGTATCGATTTATTGAGACAAAATCTAATGCCAAGATTGTGCTTCTAAAATCATCTTTAATAACAATTTAGAATTCAAAAGCAACAAAAATATCAACTATTTTTAGAGAAGAATTTTCTTGTTTTCTAGATTTTAATTAACTAAGGAGGATTTATTTGTGATAGGCTAAATGATGTCGATAAATATCAGATTAGAATCTGAAACAAAACAAAACAAAAATAGACATTTGTTTTTTGAATAATAGTCACAGAAACTAGATGAATTTATGCAAATTAATAATAATAATAATCAATCATCTATTAAAACCTGATAATGCTTGGAGTAACTTTTCGGGTAAGTACAGGAAAAAGTGTCTTTTTTAAATAAAAACACATATTCTTTTTTTCTCATAATTTTCCAATAATAATAGACACATAAATTATGCAATGAGCAGAAACACAGAACAAAAACTAAATATTTCTTCAGTAAAATACAAAGAAAGTTAATGAAGCTTTTTTTAAATTCTCTAATACAAAGACTGTCATGTTCTTCGCACAAAGGGGAAATCTCCAAATAGTTCAATCACTGTACATTCACAGTCTAGAACTAACTCAAGAAAGATGGGTAAACGTGTGCCTGCAAGAATCTAGTCAATCCATATCCCATGATTACTCCCAAGACGGTATCCATGATATAGTGGCACATAAAATAAATTCTACCCAGCATAACGAGGATTACAAATATCGCCATAGAAGGGATCAGATAGTGAAGCTAATTGTATGAGAGCTAGCTATTGTAATTCTCAGCTATGAAAAATAGAGTAAGTGCGAAGTTGATAGCTTAGATGGAGTCACCGCTAGGCAGGGAACGATGTTTTTCCTTGGATCTAAACGTTGAAGTTTTGTATTTAAGGTGGACATAAAATGTAGGTCTATCACGATTCAGTGCTTTTTTAGATATTAGTGACATTAAGAGATTGAGACCGATGCAGAGAACATAGAAGAAAGTCATTATTTTAGAGCGACTGAGGAAATAAACAATGGAAATAGGAACGATTATGAACGATGGATTGAACATCAGTGCAAATGGATGAAGCAGAACTGTCACAATTCTACTATCTAAATGATGGAAGTAGTCACTTAGTCTCTTATCGTATTTGTCCAGGCGATCTAACGTAAAGACTAAAAGGCTGTTTTTCTTTAATTGGTTGTCACTACTTTTCATCATATTAACTGTTTTGAATCCAGTTTAGCTCAAAAATATTTGTTGAGATAATTATTATTCTTATTTGAAATTAATTAATTATTACACGTTTCTATAAATTTTTAATTATTTAAATATCAAGAGAGATATTTTGAGATATTATTAACAAATGACATTAGGAGGAATCAAATAGTGATTGTAATATTATTAATTACATCATAGATCTAACAATTACCTTCAAAATCGATGACTGCCCCACTTGACTTCAGATGCTTATTCTTTTGGAACTATGATAAAAAAAATCTGATTTATGTGGGTTAGGAGATTTTTGTAATTTTCGATTTTTTTAATTAAAAAATAATTCTTGTATTAATTCACTAGGAATAAGTAAATTTAATGTATTCTGCTGATATTGCAAGTGTTTAGATACAATCATAATAAGGTTGTATTTTTCTTTGAAATAAATAGAAATGTGTAAGAATAAGAAGGGAATAGGATGAAAATTTGTAAGTTTTGAAAAAATTAAAGCAGACAAGAGAATAAATTAAAAATTCATTCATTCGAAGAAGCGATAAGCATAGAATAAACAGTGAGACCATAAGGGATTGATAAAATAATTCTACAGACATCATATCACAAAATATAATACTGTTCTGATAACGAAAGAAATTAATTTTTTGGTTTGAAACATTTATTTTGTTTCATTTTTACATTTAAAATTCATTAATAAAGTGAAAATAATTGCTTTGAAATCAATTCAATTCTTTCTCTTTTTTTATCTAGAAGCTACGAAGAGAAGCGATGAGAAGTCTCAAATAATAGAGGTCAAGAAAATGTAATTATTAATTCATTTTTCTTTTTTCTTGTTATCTTGTAAATTTGGTGATCTACTAATATTTCCTGAGTTCTACCAAGAGTTGATTCGTTGTTGGGAGATTTATTGCAAGGGCTATTAGCTATTTGAGCTAGTGATTATTTGAAACTATTGCTGGTTAATTGATGTTTAAGGTAAATTCATTTTTTAATCCTTAAATTGTTTGAAAAATTATGCACTACTGAATTAATCCCAGTTATTTTATGATTGAATGTCAGTTGGTACTTATGAAATTGTTTAAGATTATTGACTAGTTACAGCGAACAATTCCTGCTAATCAGTGTCATATGTCATACTTAGTTTCTACCCAATCAATTCTCTTTTCACTAAAGACGAAGTATCGCTAGCTTTCATAACTACAATATTCAAAAAAACATTAAAATCTTAACAACTTTTCCAAGAATAAACTTACATTTATTTCCAATGTAATTGGAGTTCTAGTTCTCTTACTACGATTCCTGTATGCTGTCCATACCGTTCTTGAGATATTTCGCGAAAGTAGCCCTGTCTTTGAATTATTAAGTCTCAACTTTTTTATTCAACACAGAACCTTTTTTGACAATAATTTCAGCATCAAAATCTATCATCTTTTTAGAGTTAATGTTGTTGCTGTTGATACTAACAGCTTTATTGCTATTTTTGTTGTTGTTCTCGCTTTTCAGAATATTTTCTTTGAGAAGAGGTGACTCTGTATATGCATACAGCATTTATGTTTAAGGTGTCATATGACTAGGTAATTTTGAAATCGATTTACAGACTTCACTTGGTAACATAGATTTCAAAGGTGATACATAGACTGCTTAAGCTACTGCAGGGTTCTTAGATGCTACCAATTAGTTAGATAAAGCTCCTATGTTTTTAGTTTTAGTAGGAGATGATAATTCTCCTGAGACTGTTTCAAGTTAGTTATTGAGACCCTTTGCTATTGTCAGGGCTTGTTTCTTCAAATTAACTAAGAAGATGCAATTGTAGTACTCAACAATGGTATCTCTTTTCGAAGGAGTAATTTAGAAATCATAAATTAACTCTCTAAGAATCGATTTATTGTGGTAATTCAGTTCTTCATATTTATTTAAGATTTATCGAAATTATGTATCTGTTTTCAATATCTTACACATTACATAAATCGAGCATAGGATTAATTAATCAATATGTCTGCCTATCAATAACTCAGATTTATTGCAGAGGATATGCTTGATAATCCTCCATACTCCTTCACTGACGGTATCACTTAGTTTCATTTGGCTGGTGATTTAATGGATGGAATATGCACATTAATGGAATAATCGACGGAAGAATTTCTATTGATAAAAAGAAAATCAAAATAAATCATTTTGAAGTAAAAAATGATATTTAATGGTTACTTCTATGGCATATCCTTCTTGTCTGTCATCGAGTAGTTCCTTTGCTTTATCTGAATCATCAATATATGCTCTTACGAAGATCAACAACTTTGAATCCTCTTTCCAAGAGTAATATGACACAACTTTAGCTTCTAAGTTAAGGATATGTGCTTTCAGTGATACTGGCATAGTTGAATCGAGTCTCATGAAGAAATCCATGATTTTCCATAGATTAAACCAGGGAATCTCAAGAAATTCAACAAGTTTCTCGAAATAAATAATTTTAAGATTCAAAATAAAATAAACAGATTCAGCTGCGCAGACAAGAACTCCTTTGCGAATATCTGCATCGTCTAGGTGTTCTTGAAGGTAATATTCGTTTAGGATCCTAAGAAACATGTTTAGTTTTTTAAAAAAAAGATAAAATAATGACTTGAAATTCTCAAAAGAAGATTTGGGTAATTATGATATGCATTTACCTGTAGAACAAAGAGGATATTTAGGCTTTGCGCTATTCAGCAATTCGATGCTCAAGTTTGAAATCTGAGATGTTTGCTTGAACTTTAGATTCAGATTCTTCAAAGGATATCAACTTTTACACATTTTCTTCGATCCAAGAATCCAATCCTGCAATCTTTTTATTGAGATCCATCGCGATCGTGCCCTTGTTATTAGGTCAATGCAAGGATAAGATATATTATTATTATTATCAGGTGAAGAATTTTTGATCAAAAACGATAATTTTACTGTAGAAGAACTGAGAATATTCTTGCGAGAATGAAGCCAATTATACATCTCCATAGCATTAGTTACGGGAGTTGCATTTCCTCTGAGTGTATTTTTAGTCAAAAGTGGGGAACTAACTGGTTCTTGCTGCTTAGTTTAAGGACTAGCATATTTTACATCACTTTGATTATTTTAAACTATTAAAGTTGCACTGCTTTGTTCACTCTCATAGCTTAAGAATCGTTGAGATGTAAATTTCCCTTTGTTGAGATTAGAACTAGTTTCATGAGATTATTACTATTACTCTTTATTGCTTGAAGTAGATGAACAACTACCATATTTCTCTGAAGGAAAAGGAGCTGCATGTTTGTTATATGTTCCTTGTCTGCTGAATGGAGTGAAATTAATAGGGTTTGCGGATGTTGGTTTTTTCTCAAGGATAAAATACTACTCATCAATTTCATTCATGATATAATGATTGTAATAGCTACTTAGATTATGAATATTCTCTTCGATTTTTGCAGGAGAAAAGATTTAATATATTTCTCCATAATGCTGCAAGGTTCCATGATTCAAGATCTAATGGTTATTTATAATAATAACAAAAATTCAGTTTAGAAAAAATTTATTTATTTTTATGAAATTATCCTAACCTCCCTCAAAGCATTGACGAATTTTCCAGCTATGATTTCATAAGATTCTGTGTCTTAAACGTTGAAATGCTTGAGCAGGGCTTGCTGTTCTTTTCCTTTATTTTGTTCTGTTATTCAAAGCAAAAACAATTATTCTAAGTTTTGTCTTTCATATTGCTCACCTAGAAATGTCCCTGAAGTGAATCTCTACACACTGGTGAGAAGAAACTAAAAGACTGCAATAATATATAATGTCGTTTCTATGATGGCTTGTTATTGTTGTTCACTCTGTTCTGTTTAGAAAGTTGAAAAAAGCGGATAAAGCAATGGTGTCAGAAAAGAATATTTGGTTGTTTTAGAGTGTTTAAGATAGACATTTCGAACTTCACTTTGAAGTTAATTTCATATTGAAATGCTTATCTAAATTATTTGAGTTTTTGTTTTGAGTACATTTTGCAACAATCAAAAGAAGCCAGCTAAGGTGACGCAGATTTCTGTTGTAGTTACGCTGCTAAAGAACTTGTTCTTGAAACGAAAAAAGTCTAAATACTTTATCAAACTTCGCGAAGATCGCCAGCATAAAAGAAAATTGCTCAACAATATCTTTCAACTCGATTCTTGCTTCTTCTAGAATCGATCCAAATGTCACCCATTCTTTCAACACGAGGATAACTTCGTCTAATCGTTCAGGAGTTTCTCGCATTATCGACTAAAGAGTAGCAGGAAATGAATCCCCTCGATGCTTGCGAGTTTTTGATACAATAAGCACAGCGCATTTCAAGATGTTTGGGATATTTTCTTTGGTAATCTATTAGAAGAAGGAAACAAAAAGGAACATTGAAATGATGTAAAACAAAGGAATAATTCATCTAGAGAAAGAGTTTTCTTACAAAATACTTTGTCTTCTTTGCATAATCTTTGAATTAATAAAAGGCCTATTCTGCTATTATTGGCTGGTAGTTCAAGGATGCAACTAACCTTTAGAGTTCTACAAGAGCTATCTCAAATATTTCTTCCATTTTTAAAGAACTTGAGATTTCCTATGAGATTACTAATATTGTATCCCTAAGTTTAGGTATTATTTGACTGAATTCAGTTCAAGAAGAGAAACGAATAGTCCTTGGTCACTGTGAATAATATTTGCACTGAATAAACAGGTTGCAGGTACTGGAAAACTCCACTCCTTTTTTTCTAAGAACTAATCTCTATCAAGCACACACAAAATACAAAATATTATGTTTAAGAATTATCTTTTGATGTATTTTTGCCGATTAGTTATTCCTTCCTAAAATAAGACCAAGAAGGATTGCAAACACTCCAAATATGTTTTAGAGCGGTCTTTTTAATTTCAAAACTTTAATTTTAAACTACTTATTGTTGAAAAACCAATATTTTTTTTGTGTGAGCATAATCTTAATACAATTATTGCAGAAAGTTATGATATCAATAAAATATTAAATTAGTATATCCTCTAACTAATAAAAGAAAATCGAATTAAATGAGCATTATTTTAGTTAACCCATTTGAAACTACTATTTATGTTATTTAAACCAAGTAGATGGATATTGAATTATGTGCTAACCAACCCATGAGTAATTATTTTATAAAGAATAATTAAACTTAGCAATTAAAATAAATCATAAATTTTTTAGATATTACATTTCAAATAACAATCAATTCCTTATCATTTAATATTATTCTCAACTCCATCAGCAGTATCCACTTATAAAGAAGGAATTCTTTAAATTTCATCGAATCTCATTTTACTTAAATTAACTTAAATCAATTCTAAACAAAATTATTATCAAGAGCAGAAGTTGACAGTGGGGAATCAGAGAGTGCTCTTATTATTAGAAAAGCTGGTATTCATGGACTCATCATCTGGTTGGGTGTATGTTGTTCCTTTGTTTGAACCATTCTAGGAAATTACACTATGCATTTTAGTTTTCATATCAATAACCTTTTGCAGGAGTTCTTCTGTTGTTTTCGATTAATATTATTTGTCTCCTTGTTGCTATTATTAATAGTTCATTTACTGCATACCATCGAGCTCTCCAAATTAAGGCCGATTGATACGCTATTTAAATTCGTTTATTTTATTGTGAAAAGTGTCGTAATCAGTTTGTTAGAATTATTATTTTCCATTTCCATTATTCAAATTGTTTGAGTTAGGTGAACCCTTATCATCTGTTCTTCTATCATCACCGGGGTTATTGTTGTTGTTAGGATTGTTAAAATTAAAAGCAGGGGCTATTTATTAAGGTTAACAAAAAAAGGTTAATTTATTCACAAAAAACGAATTGATAACTTTTACCTTAAGAATTCTACTATTTTTTCTACTAGTCAAGCTTCTCAAGGTTGGAAATAACAAATTTAGTGAAGTTCTACGTGCAATCTTAGAGGTACCCGTTTATATTTATGTCTTGATAAAGGAAATAGCACAAAATAAATTATTAGCTAGAGAAAGAGAGAGAAATGGTGAACATATCAACTTAAAATCTAATTAAGATGTTACTTGGATTTTAGGAGAGAATCTCATAGAGTTGCGCTATGCCTTGCTCAAATGTTTCTGCTTTTTTAATGCTATCAATTGTTTTTATTATTTGTTGATCAATCGATTCAGCGGGGATAGTCTAGAGAGAATGTGAATTTGAAATCTTTCTTTCAAATCTTAAGTCTCGTGGGGATACTATTGAAATAGGATTCATTGGAGCATTTGCAGCTTGTGGTGGTCTAAGAACCATCGTAATCCATCTAAAAGAGAAAAAAAACATGAAAACCAAGGTGAATTTAAGGAAAGACGCAGTCATCTTACTCGCTAATGAAAAGATCTTTTTGTGGATGATTCTTAATTGTCTAATTATACGCATCCCAAATCGTTTCGCCCTTGAGTTTGCACAGTTCTTTAAGAATC
>Ga0302271_10003106_pt1 | contig 14322 bp, 9 predicted proteins | sample III_Bog_N1_1_FD_198767 | JGI IMG/M metagenome (GOLD analysis project Ga0302271, IMG submission 198767) | Peat permafrost microbial communities from Stordalen Mire near Abisko, Sweden - III_Bog_N1_1 | ecosystem: Environmental > Terrestrial > Soil > Wetlands > Peat | place: Sweden: Abisko... | reverse complement strand
TGCTACCACAGCTGAGTAGAGTAGAAGAAGAAGGAATAGTCTTCTCCACTAATTTTCTTAAAATGTGCTCTTTATCCTAGATCTGCTGAAATGATAGATAACTAACTCAAAGAGCCTTTTTTAAACATTATTTCTAACATCTTGTCTTATTAAAATATTTATTATTTTAAAGGTATTTATTAATTTTTAAATAATACAATAATTATGAGAAAATGAAGTAAATAATTGTTTTTAAAAATGTTGTTTTTAAGACCAAAAAACAAATTTTTCGCTATGAAAAGAGGTAAATCTCTTAGTCTACTTAAATATTAAGAGAATCCAGAGCAGTATCTGTTTGAATTTTATCATAAAAATATTTATGTCCAAACATTCTGAATTCACTTTAAAAAAAGAATATTGAAGTTGAATTAATATTGTTGCTAATAAAAAGAACATTCTTGTTGGCAAGTAAATCCTTTTTATGTCAGTTAATATTATTGGAAGTAGATATATTATTCTGAACATATTTAAAACATTTTTCTTATGCTAAATAGAAAACTTTAGCATGCATCCTATTAATAGCCGAAAAAAGAGAGATTTAACTAAAATCTGATAAATAGAAGTGTAAAAAATAGCATTTAAATACGCGAAAGTATGGTTTCGAGCAGATACAAACAAGTTTTGAAGCTTTTTTCAAAGGAGCTGATCTTTATCATGATTATTTTTTCTAGTTGAAGATTTTAAAATCCAATAAATCTGATTCAATCAGTTCAAAGATGCAATACAGTGTCTGCCTATCTTTAGAAGCCAAATTACTTTTTGCTGTTTGTTCAGTCAACTCATTTAGTAGCTGCAGCCTTGACTCTGGGTTAAGCGGTAGTGCCAGATCTGAATCCGTTTTTAGCTCTTCTGGCAATAGTCTTCATGTATCTCATTCTACCGGTACCTTGACCTTTTCTATCTCTGACCTTTTGACCCCATCCGTCGTCTTTAAAACAATTTATCTTGATTAGATGTGTACTCATACAAAATATAATAATTACATCTTCTCATTTTGGCATCAGGATATCCGCAAGCAGCGCATCTAAGCTTTTGCTTGTGGTATGCAGACTCACCACATCTTCTGCAAAGAGTGTGTGTCTTTTAGTGTCTCTTACCGAAAGAAGGTGTTCCTCTTGACTGTTAATAACAAATACAAAGGTTTAGAGCTAGAATAGTAAAAGGGGAAAATTACCATTTCCTTTGATAGTTTTGTATCTTTTCTTTTTATTAATTATTGCTTTATATTTGCAAAGCGGAGTTGAGCTTTCTTTTAATTTGTTCCTTTGATTTTATTCTTGTTTGTTTGTTTCTCGCTCTTCTCTCTTCAATTAATTTTAGTTTTTCCCTTCCCTTATTTATTATCAATCTAACCCAGCCTACTCTGAATATCAAATAATACACATTTCTTTCAATGGTTTCATCTAACTTAATACACGCCCTTTTTAAATTAATTGCTTTTGATAAAATATTGAGTATTCGAGATTTTTTTGTTTCTAAATAGGTAAAAATTATTAAAATATGAATAATTGTTTAAAAAATGTTTCGATCTTAGAATTGTTTCTTAAAATAACAATTATTCGAACATGAATTAAATGAAAAAGAATGATCAAAAGATTTTTCTCTTTTCTTAGTTTCTTCTTCTGATAGCATTGATACAAAGAGAAATTAAGAGAAGTAAAAAGCAAGCAATGACCGAGATTATTACACCTTAGTAGTTGAAATCAAGAGGGAGTGTATCAAAACTACCATCAGGAACGAAAGAAAAACTGTATAATTATGCACCGTTAGCGAAAAGAATAAACCTGCTTGACAGAGAAGTTGAATCGACGTACACTGATTAAACGTCAGAGAGAGGGAAAGTGTTTATTTTTCTGAAAGTTGAGTTGAAAAGTATTTAGGAAGATTAAGTTTGATTGAAGAATTTTAGATCTAAAGAAATAATATCACTATTGAAGTTGGTAAAGATTAAGTGAGTGTCTCTTACAATAGTATGAAGATGAGAAACTGTTTGCTCTGAAAAGATGGTTTTAGTATCGCAGACAAGGTTTTCCAAGGGAAGTTAAGGAGATGGCAGATCGAAGATGGTAATGAAAATACGGAAATAGAACTTTAATTCAAAGAGTATTTACTTCGAGTAGTAGTCACTGAAGAAGCTGACATAAAGCATGTTTTAATGCATGATCAGATCTATTGGCTATGCTACTCTGACATTAGCCATAGTCTTTTCAAATAGCACTTAACTAGATGAAGATGAAACCAAAAAGAGAGTCAGTCTTTTATCAGCTTAATTCAGTGAAAGTAAAGCAAACACTTTCCCCTCTAAATCTAAGGATCGATAAGAATCTTTTCCCTCTGATTCAATAGGAATTATCGATTAATGTGTTTTAAAAGGATTGAAACCAGATAGATTCTGAACAATCTTAATGATTCTTTAATTTGGCTTGAGGGAGAAAACAGATATTTATTCTAAGGATGAATATGTACTTTTCATTTTAAAGGACTAGACAGAATTCATTTCTTAACGCAACCAAATTACTGAATTAGAATTTAAGTAGCTGTCTAACTGTGTTGATTAGTCTAAACTAAGGGAGGGATAGAACTTCACTTTTTATTTAGAACTGAAAATAAGCAGATGCTCTTTCTTAGAGTTTTTCATTAATCGAGCTTTCGAGAAAGATTGAAATCGCTCTCCTTCTTCAAAATGAACAGCAGCTTATTCAATGGTATCTCCTTTTTCAGGGGAGATATGTTGTATCACAACGTTATCTGAATTATTAATAACAAGTAAATATCCTTTTTTACCAGTGGAATCTAAAGCCATACTTGTTATCCCAGCTACTTCATTAGTATCTGTTTGTCCTTGAATTGTCTTACTGTAAATCTGTTTTCCGTCGGACGAATTAAAAGCGAAAAGTCTAAAGTGTTTGGATGGGATTAATATTATTTTTTCAATTCCATACAGTCTATCTTCTAAATCATGCCTTATTAAGCCGTAACCCTACCAATTCATAAGAGCTTAAAAGTCAATGGAAAGAAGAGAATTCACTAAAGTATTAAGATTTGTCTTCCATCTATGTTGAAATAATGATAATACTTTTTGAGCTATTAAAAAGATATCTGCTTATGACATTGAAATAGGCATAGGCTATTCGAGAGGATAAGGGTTAGCAATTATGTTGTCATAGCGATAAAAAACAGGGGACATATCACCTTCCAGCGAGCCTTCGACAATTCTATGAGTCCGCGATTGTTTAACATACAATTCTGCAAAGATTGCTTATTTCTTGGTTGTTTGCACGAGAAGAGAAATAGATGGCCTCATATCTTGGTCAAATATTTTTGGATTAGCATACACGAATGTTATTGGCTCAGGAAAATGTATTTTTTCGTACTCAATTATTTAATAACTCTTGAGATCTAGCAGCTAAATGCTTAATTGCTTGCTGTCTCCCTCTTTCTATGTCTCATTTGAAGAAAGGATAAGAATTTGCAAAGAATTGAAGGCAGGAACAAAATGGTAATTTTATTTTCTGATGTTTATCCCTGAGCAAATCAGTTCTTGTAGAGCAAAATTACAAACTTCATAATAAGAAGCATACTGGAATATTACTATTTCACTTTGATCAAAGCTTAAAATATCTAGTACAGGCTCTCGAGTCGCAAAGAATTCCTCTTCTGGAATATCAGTAGATCCAAAGAAAGCCAATCTAATAGCAGATTGATGATCTCTAGTACTTGCATTGCGGATAAGAAAGCCTGAGAGAGAGCTATGTGTGATGATAGGCTATTTGAATACAGTCTGACGGCATCTCAGAAATTACAATTCAGATTCTTATCCTATTACAGCTATTCGAGCAATACACATTTTCCTAACTTTATATTGCACAAGCAAATATATTTCAGAGTCTTTAGAAATTTAAGCATTAAGGATTTTGTAATTGTTTTCGAGCTCATAACTGAATGATGAAAATATGTTCTCCTTTGTCTCAGAGCTCTTTGAAGAAACCACCCAAAAGATTGTAGTTGCATTATACATTAGAAAAACCTTGTTGGAACTCTTCATGTGAGGAAGCTCTTTCTTAAAGGCATCAAATGAGATATTTTTCACGCTTTCTCCATTGTTTAAGCTTAAGTAAACCAAGATTTATGTAGAAGAATCAAAAAGAATAATCCATTCTGTTTGTATTTTGATTAGCTGAGCAGACTGGGTAGATGTGCTCCATACTAAGTTTCCTAGTACATCAAACTTCATGACTTGATTCCTGTAGTTTTATACTACTATTTCATTATCCTCTGTGATTTTGGCGAACTTGATGTTTCCAATAATATCATGCTTCCATTCATAAATGATTTGATTTGCTCCTTCCAATGCAATGGCTTCTTTCGTAATACAAATGAATACAGCAATAGACAAAGTGAATTCTAGCAGTTTTGAGTATCCCATGATAGCTAGGACAGCGATGGACAGCTGAGTTTCTTATTTTAATTTGAGAGATCTCTGAATTATTTATTGAGTCAGTTGTTCTTTCTTTATTTAAAAATATATTGTTAGCAAAAATATCTTTTTTTTTGAAAAGATTTGTAAATTAGTTTTTCTTTCAAAAAGACAAACATTTAAGCATAATTCAATTAAGCCAAAAACTAAATTTAAAATAATTTTGCTTAAATTTTAAGAACAATAATAAAGAAAATAGACATATTTTATTTTGCAAAAACAACAATAATCTGCTTGTGATATGCTCGTCAACTTGAATCAAAGCCATCCAAAAGGAGAAGTTAAGATTATTACCTACGATTAGAAATCAATTAAGAATGAGTCTGGTTTACTTATCTTGTCATGTTAATAGGTCTAAATATCTATTTCAATAAAATATATTTTTACCTTTCTCTTTTTTAAAGCTCATTTTCGTCACATTCCAATTCGAAATATCTACCAAAAAAAAATTTCATTGTAAAGTCAATTTTAAGCTTGTGTTTTGAATATTTCCTAACACTCTTTTTCATAATAAAGAAATTCGTAAAATCACAATTAATAGCATCTTTTGCTAAAGGCTAAAGGCGCAATCTAATTAGGAGATTATTTGAAATTAAGGTAAGCCCTGAATCAATAATAGAAGTTCATAAATATTGAAAAACATAGTTAAGAGATTAGCAAGATATGATTGGCTTAAAGACTAGCAAGCAAAGGTTTAATTTGTTTTATCTGGATGAAAATGAACTTTATACTGAAGATTTCAGTGGATACTGCTGTTTTAAGAGCTTTCAAACTGAGGAAGACTTGTAAAAAGATTATGAAATACAGATATTTCTTGTAATTCTGCATTTATTGATGTATGCTTATTATTCAGGAAAGAGAGAGGCAAATTCCATATCTGCTCTAGAAGCCTCATTTTTGAGTCAGATAACCCAGAGACTCCTTTGATGAAATTCAACTACCGTTACATGAAGAATCAGCCTTAACTTTCATCAGGAAAAGGAGGGAAATCTGAAGGCAACTCTCTTGGATCAAATAAGGAGGAATAGTCAATAGAAATCACTATTGAAAAAGTTATTGAAATAGATACAAATGGCCCTCCTTCTCCATATGTGCACAATGATTTCGAAAATGAGCCTTACTTCATTGCCTAAATCATTCCAATTTACGACAATGTTCAGCGAGTTTAGTAATGGCTTGAAGTTCTGTATTCAAAATAGAAGAGCTCTTACTACTCTGGCAATCCAGAAGATCAGATTTATCAGGTGAGAATATTTTTGAAAAAAAGTATCAACTTAATTCTTATTGGCTGAATAGATGGTGATGGAGCGAAACAATAAAAAGAAATTCAACATGAGTCTGACTGAGAGTGTTAGCGAAAAACCCCTTTTAAATAGTTAGCTGCTCTGTAGGCAAATCTTACCACTAAATTCTATTTACGGAATCCTTTATGCAACTCAAGTTAACATTTATTTTCAACCAATACACTCTGTATCAACAAAGCCAGTCAAAATCATTCCAATTAATAGCATCCGTCGCATTTACTAAAGACGGTTTGAGCTCAAGAATATTGGCTTGGAGATGATGGTTGTTGGGAAGAATAAATCTTATTATTTTGCATTCGAAGATAACTCAAAGAGAGATCAACTGTACTCAGCTCTCTTGAATAAAGTTAGTTCTGAGTGTATTTCTGAACTCTCTCTCGAAAAAGTAACCTTCATGTGGTAGAACAATTAAATCTCTAACTTCGAGTATCTCATGCATCTCAACCATGCGGGTAAGAAACCTACTATTCTTTCTTTGGTTTTATTTTAAGTTGAAAAGGTAATAGATCATTTGCTGATCTTTCCTAATATCCTGTGTTTCCTTGGGTTATCTCGAATTATGATTCTCAAGATATTGACATTTCCGATTCTAATAATTACAGAGATCTATCAAAGCCAATGGGCGCAATCAATCCTAAACGCCTTAAAGATTTCAAAGAAAGGTACACATAAATAGTTTCAAATCAAATAATTCTGAATTCCATTTTGTTTTATTAAGATATCTAGACATGCCCTCTCCTAAATTTTTGTATGGGACTCATTACTCTACTCCTGGCTATGTCATCGGCTATCTTGTTAGAAAAAAACCAGAATATATGCTGAAACTGCAAAGTGGAAAATTTGATAAGCCAGACAGATTATTTAAGAGCATCAAAGGAGACTGGAAAGTAACATATCTTATTTATTCTTGAGATTAATGTTTATCCTTTTGCAAGAATGTCATGGAAAATCCAACGAGCGTCAAAGAGCTCATTCCCGAATACTTTGGAGAAGACGACTCGTTCTTAAGAAATGATCTTAATCTTAAATTTGGAATCCGATAAAATGGAAAAAAGGTGGATTCAATCAAGCTGCCAAAGTGGGCTAAAGGTGATTCTAAAATGTTCCTCCGCATGAACAGAGAAGCCTTAGAAAGCGAAATAGTTTCTGCAAATCTTCACAACTGGATTGATCTAATTTTCGGCTACAAATAAAGAGGACTACATTCTATTGAAGCTGATAATGGTAAAAACATAATTTAGAGGTTGTTTTAGAAGTGGAAATAAACATATTTATTTTATTGTTTAATAGTGTTTCATCCATTGACATATGAGGGAAATGTTGATTTAGATACAATCAACGACCCAATAGAGAGATAAGCTTTAAGATGCCAAATCAATGAATTTGGGTAATGTCCTAAGCAATTATTCAAAATACCTCACACTCCAAGAAGAGCTACTGCATCTTCCCCTCATCAAGGATTATCTCTTGGAAGTGAATTTTCAAAAGGAAATATGATTAGCCCATAGAATGTATCTCAACAAACTTCTTATGAAAACAATCTTGATTCAGAGAAGTAAGAAGTCAATCAAAAGGAGAGTTTTGGATACAATAAGGTAAAAATCAATAAATCTATTTAAGAATTGAATAATTCCTTGAGAGAAACTAATTTTTGAAAATATTATCAGAAAATGATGGGAGACAGCTATGGGCCTGCAACTGGTTCAGGTTAAAACTATTTATGGGAAGTTCTAGATGAAGTGAAAAAAGAACTTTAAGTAGAAGTGATTAGCAAAGCACATAAAAAGGGAGTGACCTAGATCCTTAAGCTTTAGAGAAAACAGACACAGATTATTAGTATCGGAGAGGATGGTTTCTTAAAGGTCAGTGATCTTGGCAGTAAAAGTGTGATAAAAAGTTTCAAAATCTGCGACTTGAACTTGAGCAGCATGGTAGCAATTAAGGAAGATGAAATATTTGTGATCGGGGGTTGGGACAATAAGCTGTATGTTTTCAACTTGAACTATGGCTCAAAAGTTAAAGTCCTTTCTGCCCATAACGAGTCTGTGAGTAGTCTTTGGTTCTTTTCAACTTCATCCATTCTTTTCTCAGCCTCTTGGGACTGCACTGTTAAGCAATTCCTTTGTGAGGATGGCTAGCTTGATGAAGATTCAGAAGAAGTATTTTGGGATCACGATTCTTAGATCACATATATTTCAGGAAATGCTGAACAGACACTTCTTGGAATAGGTGATGTTGATGGTAAGTAATATGGTAATTAAGCAGATCTTTCTGAATTTTTATTTTTTTAAAGGAAATGTAAACGTTGTGGAAGTTGAAGGGAAAGCGATGAAATTTGGATTTTGTATTAATGATGAAAAAATAGTGAAAATATCTTTCACTAAAAATCATTTATTGGCTGCAGGAGAGCATACCATCAAACACTTTGAACTTAATGGTAATCTTGTTAATTTAAATGTTATTTTTATTTTACGGTTTTTTTATTCAGGAACTGAATTAAGTGAGTTCATAGTGGAGAATGTAAACGGAACTATTACTGACTTTGATATTGATGGGCGCAATCTCATAGCAAGTAAACAGAATTTTTGCAATATTTATCTAAAGCTTATTTGTGGTTTAAAAAGTAACAAGCAAAGGACATGTCGCAATATTTGACTTACTTTCAGAAAAGAAGATTGGGTATTTCTTTAACGATTTCAACGAAGGAGTACCACAAATATCAGAGGATCAATAATTTCAATGCCTGTCAACATTCAAAGATGATTCTAACAATATTATAGCTCTCTTTGGATCCACAAATGGATCAATTAATATCCTATCTAAGTCTTGATTAATATCATAAAAAATATGTATTTTTTTTAAAAAGTTGTATTCTGAGTATATTTATTGATGATTGGCAAAAAATTAATTAGTAACCATAGAATATGGATTTATTAATGCCAAATCTTCTTTGAGATTAAAAAAAAAGTTGATTTACATTTAATAAAATAATCATGAATTATTATCGAGTTTTGTATTCGTACAACAATAAATCTATCTATCTATCTAATTATTATCGAGCGGTTTTAGCAATTTTCTAAAATAATAAATAGCTGAGTTTTGGAGCAGAAAATAATAAATCAAAGAAAATCCAAATATGAGAAATGTGCAAAGTCAAGGGTATCCTCTCTTAAAGCTGGAGTGACACTTCTTGAATCAGAATAGCTCTTAAAATAATTAAAAATACCTTGCTTATCCTAAAACAATTTCTTCTTGATATGAAAATAAAGGAATATCTGATAAATCCTTTAATAAAATGAAATCACAATCATTTAATTTTTCTTGTAAAATTAGAAGATTATTTTACCATTTTAAGTTAACTTTCAACGAAGAAACTTCAAAAACAGAAAAGAGCAATTTTAATTGTAAATAAAGAATATAAAAATAAATCTGCAAAACAAATCAAACACAAAAGAAAACCTAATTTCAGATGGCTACCTAAAATATTCTGTTTATCAAGCATGAACAGTTCCTCAAGCTCATGGAGGGTACGATTTCAGAGGATCTTTAGTTATTCTAATGATTGTATTTTTTTAGAGAGAATATCAGCTGAAGGAATGGATGTCAATGTGCTGAGAATTATGCACGACTACCTTGCTCAAAAGCGCAAAACACCCTGGACAATCAATCATGAGAAGATTTTCGTACTTAAATACTCTCTTTCTATGAATAATTATTAACTTGATTGTCCTTGATTTATTAGTTCCTTTACGTGAATGTATGCGTTGCAGTCGATGAAACAGAATCGATTAAGGAAACTCTAACTTAGTATAAATTCCTGACTCAAGTCGCTTATTCAAGTTCTTTGGAGAGTGTGTTGATCCATATCCGCTCTAGTCTGGAAGGTTTATTCAAAGACAAGATATCTGCTTTTAAGACTGAAGAAGTAACATTTTAAGATTTATCTTATTTTATTAAGGGTTATGTCATTTTATTTCTAATGCATAAATGATATTTTCCATTTTTTAAAGGTAACTAATTGTGGTGACATCGAATCTGAAGAAGTTGAATAAGATCTGCTCACTGGCTATCTGTCTATCGATGCTAAAAAGAAGGAAATCGAGATTAAGAAGATCTTCAGACAACTTATGGAAGGCTATAGAATTGTCATCGACATTGCTAGAGTTCACAAAAAACTCGAGGAAGTTAATGCCTAGACAGTCGAGAAGGTGCTCGAGCTTTGCCTCAAATACAACAGAAAGAAAGAACTCAAGCGCTTCCTTGACGTCTAGCATTTGTTCTTGGATCGCTTGCAGTAGAGAGAAGTCGATTTCCAGAAGAATCCTAATCACATTAACTTATTCAACAGCGAAACCCGTGATTACTTGATTAAAGTTAGACTAGATTGTGTCGACTATGCTTTGAGAATGGGCTTCTATCAGTAAGCTTTCGCACAGTTAGAGGACGTGAGTATCTTGCTTAATCTGCGCAAGGTGACAGCCCCTATCAAGTAGCGCATGCTTTCTTCTTACTACCTCTATCTTAGTAAAGTATTCTGGAACTCTAAATACTACAACTACCATAGTTTCTTCCTTTATCATCATCTTCTTGTATACCGAACCAATCCAAATGCTTCTCAAGCTGAAGTCCAAGCCATCACTGATGAACTCCTGCTCGGAATCCTCTCAGTGCCTCAAAATGCTCTCGAAAATACCTAGTACGAAGAACAAAGGACAAAGATTGCCATGCTTTAGAAAAACAGCAATAAGCACATTCCTAAGAAAGAAGAGATCGTCAATATGGTGTTGCGTATGAACCTTAACGAGATTGCTTCAGAGCCTGTGAATGCTCTCTTTACTCTCGCTCTCAACGAAATCAACATCTTCTCAGTTGCCAAAAAGGTTGAACCCATTTTCAAGTTCCTTAATGAAAACCCTTCTTATGCTCGCCATATCAGACCTATCGAAGAGAACCTCATCAACAGAGTCTTAATTAGTGTCTCCAAGGTATACAAGACTCTAAAGATTGATAATCTCTACAGATTCCTTAGTTTTTCTGTTTCTTCGACTGTTGACACTTGCCTTTCATCTGCAAGCTCTTCTAACTAACTCAGTTGCCGCATTGATTAATAGAAGCGTGTGATCATATTCAACCCAACCAAGGCTAAAAACGACTACGTCAACGCTTCTGCAAGCATTGCTTCTCTTGCTCAAGCTGCCAAACTGATCTCTGAATCTCTCACTCTCGATGAAAGTGATAGCACTAAACAAACTGCAAGAGTCGCAAGTGCTCAACAATTCCTTAAAGACTCCAAAGAAGTTCTTAAAGTTCGTTCTGATGAAATTCTTCGTTACTTGATCTTGAAAGAGAAATCTACTAACCAAGAAAAGGGAAAGAGAGAGCATGAAGACAAAGTCTATGAAGAAAAGGAAAGAATCAGAAAGGTCGATGAATACAACAGAAAATTAGAAGAAAAAAGACTACGTGAAGCTGTTGATGCCCAGTAACTCAAATAAAAAATGGAAATTAGAGCTGAAATCATCAAGATCAAGGGCAATCAGACTGCTAAGATTGAGGGAATTAAGATCGAAAACATGACAGAGGAAGATCTACGTCCTATTGAACTCGAAACTATGTTTGAACTGAAGAAAAACATTCAAGAAGCACTAAAAGAACAGCAAGAAAACAAATACAAGAAAGCATTCACAAAGATCGATTACACTGAGAGAGAAACTAGAAAGCTCGAGCAAGAAAAGATCAAAGTGATAATTGAGAAAAGCAATGCAAAGCTAGAAGATCACGTAGAAAAGGCTTAGGCACTGTTCTAGGAAGAACTTGCAAAGAAAAAAGTTCTCTCTGCAGCAAAGGAATTCAAGGTATAATTCATTGTTTTATTTGGTAAAATATTCTAATTTTGATAAAAAAGGATAACTTCTTCAAAAGTCTTCTGGAGGAGAGAAAGTAAGAATATCAGAATCAACTCAAGGAATTCAAATTCTAGATCGAAAAGGAATTCAAGGACAACATTCTAGAATAAGCCTACCAGAACTACAAGGAAGACAAAGTTAAAAAGGTAAAATTATTTGGTGTGTTTGAGACTCTTTGGAAATATTTCACTTACATTTTCAGGAAGAAGAGGAGAAACTTTAGAAAGAGCTTCAACAACAGCAGCTTTTGGAAAAGATAAGAAATCAAACCAACGAATAATAGCAAGAAGAGTCAGGTTGGAGAATTGTTAGGGAAAATGATCAAGCTCCTCCTACCTTTGACGATTTCTGTAAGAAATTATAAATTATTGCAAAAATAATTAAAACCTTTTTTAGATTCAGACAAAACTAAGGCTCCTGCAGATGACGCCCCGTGGAGAAGTGGAGAAATCGTCAAGAGTGAACCATCGAATACTCGTGGTTTTAATTCTGGTTTTGCTACTGGCGAATCAGAAAAGATGACTAGAAACACAAATAATCTCGCTGCTGTTAGAGAAGTCGAAACAGACAATGCCTGGCGCACAACTACCGTCAAGCCAGCTATTGCAAAACCTGCTGAAAATGTTCCCTTTAAATTCTCGAACACTAAAAAATTCGGAGATCAACCTAGCAATCCTCCCTTTGGATAATCTGCAGTTGGTAATCCTAACGATGTTATCAAGAGAAACATTGGCGGAGCACCCCAATTCTCTAATCAATCCAGGCCTTAAATGTATTCTAGCAATAAACCAGCCGCATAAAATCCTAGTTCTACTCCTGGAAACCCAAACAATAGCACAGGTCCTTACTCAACAAATCGGTTCCTCAATAGCAAACCTCCAGGAGAAGGCTATAAAGGAAATAGCAATACCAATAGCAGCTCATCAAACACTACTAATACTTGGAGAAAGAATTGAGGAATGATTCTTATGCAATATTCATAATTGCATGTTCAAAACTGAATGCTTGTTTTATGATTTTGAATAAACAACAATTATTAAATCTTTTTTTATTATTACATTAATGCTAGTAAGTTTAGCTTTCCATACAACTTTTTGCACAAACTATTTTAAAATTTATTGATTTTTATTTCTAATCAGTTGGTTCTTTTTACATTCTTTTTTCACAAGCCCTTAATTTTCTACTGAAATAAATATATTTACCAGTTAATTGCCACTCGAGTTAAGCTGAAAAAATACCACCCCTCTACTAAACTAAAATAATAGTTATTAATGTAATTATTCGAAATAAGGTTTTTAACCAAACTTTCTTTTAAAATAATTACAAGAGCGCTCTGAATACGATTTGTTTGGGGTGATTTTTTTGATGGATAATTATCTAAATTACTGAAGAATTCAATAATTAGATCATAAAAGAGCGGGAAAACACATTAAGATTCGCATTCTTACTAAGTAGTCCTGATTCATTTTATACTTTCCTTCATTTAGTGCAAACACTTTCTAGCAAAATCAAATAGATACAATGTACATAAAGGAGATAATTCTTGAGGGTTTCAAGAGCTATGCAACCAGAACAGTTATCAAGGGATTTGATACTCAATTCAATGCAATAACTGGTTTTAATGGTTCTGGTAAATCGAACATTCTTGATGCCATCCTTTTTGTACTTGGTCTTAATAAAGACTGGGAACTGGTAAGAATGATGAATAAGAGGAAACAATTAGCTCACTGATTTGTTATTTAAAGTTGAGAGTCAAAAAAGTGCAAGAACTTGTCTACAAGCAAGGTCATGCGGGAATCACAAAGGCTGAAGTTACTGTCATATTTGATAATTCAAATAAAGAATAGTCTCCATTGGGATATGAAACATCTGATTCTATTTCTGTTACTCGTTAGGTAAAATGATAGAAAGATAATGCAAGCTAGAACATTGTCTGAATAGTATTGTTTGTTTTTAAGGTTTAATAAGAAAAAAGCAAATACTTTGTCAACGGAACTAAGGAGAACTTGAATAAGGTGAAGAACATGTTCAGAAGCGTTTAGCTGAACATTGATAACCCTCACTTTTTAGTGGCTTAAGGAAGAATCACTAAAATCATTAATCTTAAACCTCAAGAGCTTATTTCGATGCTCGAAGAAACTGCAGGCACTGCTCTTTACAATGAGAAAAAGAGAGAAAGTGAAAAAATCATCAAAAAGAAAGAAGAAAAGGTAACAATATTTCAAATTCATTAACAATTTATGTTGAATCTTGATTTAATTACAAGGTAAAAGAGATTAATGATCTGATTGACACTGATATTCAGCCTAAGATGAGAAAGCTAAAAGAAGAAAAAGAATAATACCTTATCTGGAAAAGCAGCGAGTTGGAGATTAATAAAATGGATAGAAAACTCAAGGCATTTGAATACTTTAATAAGAATACTCTTCTGCGTGAAAGAGTTCGAGAAATCGAAGGAAAATCTAAGATACTGCAACAAGCATAAGGAGAGCTTGCAAGGATAGTCAATGAATATCAAACAGTTAATGAAGAGATGAAAAGATTTGGGAGAAAATAAGATGCAGAAAAAGACTAAAAGCTGTCAGGGATAGAAGAA
>Ga0302271_10003104_pt1 | contig 14326 bp, 12 predicted proteins | sample III_Bog_N1_1_FD_198767 | JGI IMG/M metagenome (GOLD analysis project Ga0302271, IMG submission 198767) | Peat permafrost microbial communities from Stordalen Mire near Abisko, Sweden - III_Bog_N1_1 | ecosystem: Environmental > Terrestrial > Soil > Wetlands > Peat | place: Sweden: Abisko... | reverse complement strand
AAAGAATATTTGAACGTTTCATGTATTATTGAATTGAAATTGCTGTAGTGTGTGTTCTTAAGAATATCAAATAAACACACACAATTATTGATATGATAATTTACTAAACAATTGATTATTTTTAATATAATTTGGATATGTATTCTCCTCATTTTTCGATAATATTTTCTACACTAAAATGACTAAAATGATTGCTTTTTTATGAAAACTAAGGCTAAAAATACAACTGTAGAAAGTAAACTAAACTAATATGAAACTTTCTAGCATTTTCTTTACCAAAAGTGTGACTTCATATCATAAAAATTCATAATGTTACATATTTTTCTTTGTTTGTAGGGGATCTAAATTGTTGCTTGATCTTTTCTCCAAGAATACTATCAAAAATCTTAGTTGAAATTCAAATAAATTCTCCAAGTCAAATCATCTTTTGTTGCAAGATTCTAATAACTCATTGGTAAGAGAACTTCACTAGATAAAGTGTGTTAAATACTCCGCATACTTTCATTCTAAAATATCCTTGAAAAAAACAATTAATACTTAATTATTTCAATTATTCTTCAGAAATCTTGCAAAATCTAAATATTATTTCTGTGGAGAATAAAACAAAAATACCAAAAAATAATATTCCCAATGAAGGCTTTCAAGAGATTCGCTTAGCGCTTTGGGCTCTTTAAAGATGCCACAAATAGCAATAGGAACGCACTAGTCCCAAATGACCATCATACAGGTAGATTCCTGCCTTTCTTAAGTAATAAATTTGGAGGTATCTTCACTCCCAAGGACAAACAGCACCATGCAGGAATTAGATTAATAGCACCTTCCAAATAAGATGGACTTGGCTTACCTCAAGGGACTGTCTCAAATCCAAGTAGCTTCAGTCAGCTACATAGTTTAAGCTAAACCCCCACGAATTCAAAAGAACTAGCCACAATCTAATCTACTTTGAAAGACTGCAACTATGAGCTACTCTTCAAAGGTGAAGCTCCTGCAAATTTGAAAGTTGTCAACTCCTGGAGCGATATTCCTATGCTTGCTCCTGTGAAGAATTCCCTTTCTAAATTCCTGGGAGATCTTCTCAGTCCATTACAGAAAGTATGCTTCCCATCGATTCTCAGCGGTGAAGATCACGTTATCCAGCATGAAGCTGATGAAGCAGCAAGAATGTTATTCTTGATCCCTGCATTCATGCAACTTCTTCAAATCGACGAATCATAGATTCCACCTAATCAAGTATAAGTTCTGATCCTAGCGAAAGATCAAGATCAAGTAGAAATCGTCTCTAATGATATTAAAAACCTTCAAGGTGTGTTCTCTGAAGGGTTTTAGCAAGCTGAGTAAGTCACAAATCATGTGTTGGTAGATACTCCCAAGAATATTCTAGAGGGGATTAAGGACAATAAAATCAATCTCTCAGCAGTGAAATACTTTGTCGTCAGCGATTTAACAGGCATGTCGGAGATGGGCTTAGCTTAAGACATTTTGAATGTTAACTCCCACGTAGCTGCGGACAGACAGGTGATTATTGTGTCGAAGAAGATCCGTGAGGACTCTATTGTCATCGAGTAGATTTCATCGAGTTTCAAATAGCATATTTTCATTTTCAGCTAGTTTGCAATGGCCCTCTTGCAGGACTATGCCCTCAAAGCAAGTTTCTGGACAATCATGTTGTTGTTAAGCACAGTAGGATATCTAACGTTCAAACTTAAACAAGAAGGGAAATCAAATAAGAAAACTGCACCTAAAAAATGACTTCAAAATGCTCCATGTTATTTTCTCCTTTCCTACTAAAAATGCAACAAATAAACAAATTAATCCCTCCAACAAAGTATTCTTCATACATGTGCATTTCTCACAAGCCCCTTACATGTTGTGGTTTAGCGGTTATTACATACAAGAATCTAATTCGGTAATTTTTTTCATTTTGAGAATCTACAGTTAACGAGAATCATTATCTAAAAAACCCTTTTGCTTTGTGTGCTTGGTTGGTTCTTTAAATGAGAAAAAACAACAAAATTTGCAAGTTTTTGATTAATTCGCGGGAAGATTAAAAGGAATCAGGGAGGACATTATTATTGTTGTTTCTTTCATTCATTCTGCAATGATTATTAAAAAAAAGATTTCTAATTTGAGAGACAAAGTGAAAATAGAGGAGGAAAGAAGAATAATTGATTTGGATTGATCTTTTTTTGAAAATTCTATTCAATACAAAAAACGATGCAAAAACCAAAATAGAGTGATGCTCTCTTTGTAGAGAATCGTAGTCAAGCCAGCACGAATGTTAAGCTTGTAATGAATATTTATGGATTTAGAATACTAGCTAGATTTATTCTTATGTGTGTGTGTTTTCAATTGGATGTATGCTTTTCTTGGAAGAATAGATATGCTCATATCGATTTCAGAATTGTTTATCTTGATTTCTTCTTTTCAGATGAAGATCTTTGTGGCTCAGTACTTGCTCTCAGAAGGTGAGTCTAATTAGAAGAAAAAAAGAAGGAATAATTATGGGGATTTTGTGTGAAAAAGTTGCAAATGATAATATTATCTATCGCTATAGGATTTAAGAAGGCGCAGGAGCATGGCATCAATCTATTAACTGATCTATTAATAAAATGTAAGTTCCTAAGAGAATAATAGTTAGCCTTTTGTTCATAACCACAGCATTCAACTTTTCGCATTCTTTTTGTTTCCTTGCAAATCTTTCTCATAAGACATAAAGAAAATCGGTGTGAAAGTGAAGCGGATCACTTAGCTTTAAGGCAGAAACGAAGCGAATATTTTCTAGCTACTCTTCGAAGTCGACACTAATCTGAAAATTCCCTTGAATAACATTCTCGATTATATTTCAGAGCAAAAGCAATCCACTGCAATCACAACCAACCCATCCAGCCCATACCCTGAAAACTTCTTCATTACCAGTGAGAATACTAAAACATATTCCCTTAAGATTTTCCTCATTTAAGAGGTTCTTTTTGTGGGTTTGAGTGCAAGAAATAACTTACAGTCTTTTGGTTTCTGTTCTTTTGCTGGTAGATTTAATAGATGAGATTTATGGCAGCTCTAAAGCTTAGTAATAAGAAGAAGAGAGAGAATATTCTAATATTATTGCAAGCGAAGACAACAACGGGATAGATTCAATAGGGAGTCGTAGCACTGAAGATGTTAAGAACATTAAGGCACTTTCTGAATCCAGACCGATTCTGAAATTGCTGAACGCATAACTTCCAACTTTACCGAAATCACATATTGTAGATGCTATTAAATGAGATTCTTTTTGTATCTTACTTGGAAAACGCTTTAATAATTTGGATAATTCGTTTGTATTTAGGTTGAAGAAGCAGAAACAATGAAGGAATCCGATATAAAGCTCTTGAAAGCTCAGCAGAAACGATATTTTGTGTCACAGATACTCCGGATTAGAAGACCGATTGAGGAAATCAATAACAAAAGAAAACATTAAGTAGCTTAGATTGAAGAAAAAGAAGAATATTATGATGAGGAAGATGATGATGACGAGGGTTTTGATCAAGAGGATGATAATATGAATGATAAAGAAGATGATTTAGAGCTTAAATTGGCGACGAAAAAGAAACAAAAGATAAATACAAGCAATTCAAATGAAAATGAATAAGGTGAGAAGAGATTATTTTATTGTAAAAATGGACAAATATCTCATTATTGCTTGTTAGGTTCAAGAAATAATAATTTCAATAAGCAAATCCTTAAGAATATTTTGATTTTTTTTTGTATCACAGAAGAGAAGAAATCAAGAGAATCAGCTATGAATCCATTCGGTGTGCCTTCCAGAAAAGTCAAGGAAATTAAAATAGAAGACTTTATTGTCTGATACCAGATAGGATTTCCTTTTTTTGTTGTATAAGTTTTAAATATTTGGGATAATTAATGAGTTAAATGCTGTATTTGGCAATGCATTAATTACAACAAAATTGAATGGGATTATCAGCAAGGAATATTCCAGATGAATAGAAATTTAAAGTTTGTTTTGTGTTTTTTTTTAGATTTTTTTATTATTTCCCCAGAGATTAATTATTTATTTCCAAACTATTTGTCTTTTACTTTTATGAATTATTATTGCAGTGATTTGGTAATACAATTAGATATCCATTTCTGCTTGTTATTTTAGCTCAATATCCCACGTGCCAGATAAATCAATAACAATTTGAAAAATTTGATCTTTGAAATAAATGCAATTTCATACTAAAAACGAAAGAATAATGATTTGTGATGTACTATGAGATGAGATGATGGTCAAAAAATAAAAAAGCAGTTACTGAAAAACAATACACAATGATGGAGACAATACTACCTGCATGATTACATTTAAGTTAGGGGGAAATTTCGTGATATTTAAGTGTTTAACTTGTTGATTAATGGAAAAGACAGATTAATATTAGAATTTGTTTCTTTCTTTCTCCTGCCTGTGTGTTTGTGTGTAATAATTCGCTATTGCTTTTTAGTCATCGCCTTATGGAGGGAGGGGAATTGATTCGCTAATGGTTCTCTCATTCGTAGATTTGAGAGACATCGAGGGGCATTTCGACGATTTGGGTCTGGTAATACTTTTCGGTTTCCTTGAGGAATTTGGCATCAGCGGGGATGACGAAGTTGATAGCAACACCTTTTCTACCGAATCTACCAGATCTACCGATTCTGTGGATGTAAGACTCTTTCTTGAGGGGTAAGTCGTAGTTGATAACGAGGTTGACCTAGTGAATGTCGATACCTCTGGAGAGGAGATCAGTGGTGATCAAAACTCTGGATGTACCAGTTCTGAATTCCTTCATGATTAAGTCTCTATCTTACTAGGGCATTTCACCGTGCATGGCAGAGACGGTCATGTTCTTCTCAATGAGCTTGTCACGGAGTTCTTCGACTCTCTTCTTGGTATTGCAGTAGATAATGCACTAAGCGATTTCAATATTATTGTACAATTCGACAAGTGTATCGAATTTCCATTCTTCTCTGTCCAAAGCAATGTAGAACTGCTTGATACCATCGAGAGTTAGATCGTCGTTCTTAACGAGAATAGTAGCAGGGTCTCTCATGAATTGCTTGGTGATTTCGAGAATTTCAGGGGCCATAGTAGCAGAGAAAAGTGCAACTTGAATATCATGAGGGAGTTTCTGGAAGATCTTATTGATTTGATCCTTGAAACCACGTCCGAGCATCTCATCAGCTTCGTCGAGGATGAAGAGCTTAAGGTATTCAGTAGGAAGGAATCCCTTTTGGATCATTTCGAGGACACGTCCGGGAGTTCCAACGACGATTTGGACACCTTCTCTGAGTCTCTTCTTATCTTCTTTAGGGTCGGTACCACCTGTGCAAGCATAAGCGGAGACCTTCAAGTACTCACCGAGGTAAAGGATGACCTAAATGATAAAGCAAAAGCAAAATTATTAATTGCTTTTTCTCCCAAAATTATTCTTTTTTGTATAGATAATTTTTAAAATATTTATTTATCAGAGGCAAATAAGGATTTTTTCAAAAAATTTCCCTGAAAAATTGTAGAAGAAAATAATTTTAAATCTGAATTGTTTATTACTGTGATGGTCTATTGTGCGAGTTCTCTAGTGGGTGCAAGGATAAGTGCTTGGGTGTTGGGGGATGATGTGTCGATAGCTTGGAGGGCACTGATCGAGAAGGTAGCTGTCTTACCAGTACCAGATTGAGCTTGTGCAATAGTGTCTCTACCCTTAATGATAGGGATAATACCGCATTGTTGAATGGGAGAAGGCTTTTCAAAACCGTAACCTAGAAGAGAAAATATATAAAAATGAGTCTAATTTTTAAACACAGCTGAAGATAGATTCTCTTCAAAGGAATTTTGAGTATTTACCATAAATTCCTCTAAGGAGTTCCTCCTTGAGTCCAAGTTTGTGGAAAGAATCGACAGACTCGAACCAGTTGGTCTCGATGTCGGTGGTCACGACCTTGTCACCTCCCCTTTGGAAGTCTTTGTCTTCACTCATATTTTGTTATAATTCCTTTTTTTGTTTCTTTTGTTTTATTGATTTATTCTTTATTCCCTACACTCCCCTCGAGCAAGAGTATCTTTTGAATCCCCACAACTCCTTCCCTACACATTCTCTTCCTATTTTACCCACCTTAATTTAAACCCTTAACATCAATTTTACATAAACATAATCAAGGGGAACTTCTCCAAAATACACTATTTCATTGGGAATAATAGAAAAAGCTGGTGAGCCCCTTTAAATTCTCTTTCATCTCAGCGTATACTCAATTATCTATATCATATTTTAGGTTGTTATTAGTAGTTCTAATGGCATTTCATGATATAATTTCGTTTCAAGAGCTTTTTTTAGTTTGAAGTCAGTTAACTGGCAAAGTACCTTTTCACCACACATTGGAAAATATTTAGAAACCAAGCTGCTTTTCGAGCAAAAAAAGCAGAGTTTAAAAATAATTATTGAGAAAAGTTTAAAAAATTATTTATCACCGCCACCTCTCTGCCTTTCCGCACTCTGATTTTCCTTCCCCTTCATTTGAATTTTCCAATTAATTTCAATTTACTTTCATCCCCACCCTGAAGAACACGTAGCTCGATCAGGAATCTCACATTTTTTGGATTTTCTTAGCTGTTAACATGAAAAAAATAACTTAATTTAAGAACAAGGGATATTCCAAAAGTAACAAAAGATCTTGAACAAAAATTTAAAAGTAGCTACCAGTTAAAATGCATTCAAATTTAAGTAATTTCAAACATTTAAAAGACAGATTCCTTTTCAAGCAAATTGAAAGAGTTAATAATATTTTCCAGATTTTCAGTGAAAACTGATTGCTTAGTTGATTTAGGTTAATCTAAATACTTAGGCTGATTTAAATCGCTTGAAATACCTATCTAATGTTCCTTGAAAATCCATCTTTTCTCTATCAATTTGGAGCTCTCTATTAATTTAACCACTTAAAGTCAACAATATTTTGATAGAAGTCTTTCTCACAATTTCTTAGATGCCATATACCCCTTCATGACTTCAAGTACATTGAATTTATACAATCCATTATTTTGTTTTTGTTCTTTTTCCACCATTATCTCGATTGCATCACCAAACCCTTGAATGGTAGATTTTCTCTCAGAAGTCCATTCACTGTCAGCAAAAACAGGTCCGAGATCTCTATTTGGTGGGAATCCAAGAATCAAGGGCTCACCAAAGGAATAAAAATCTTTTTCGTCTGTCTTATCAATTTCAACATCTGCTCTAGCTTTCATGATGCCAGGTTTCACGAAGTTCTTGAATTACTTTGGGACGAGAAGTTATGTGTTGTTGAAGACTGGAGTCGAGGTCTTCAAGTATTCCAAGATCAAACTGCAGATTACACCGGAGATAAAGTAAGAATTAGCTTTAAGTTAAGGTGTCTCAGGCACTCCATCGAGGATCACCCATGGTTTGACAAGCACTTCCATTAAAAACATCCGAATCAGGATGAAGTGGATCACTTGCATTTAAATCACTGAGCTTGTCTGATTCCTAAAGACATAAAAAACAATAATTAGCATCGAATAGTTAAATAAAATAATTTCAAGTAGCCAGCATTTAGACATTACTGATACTATCCAAAGTTTGTGAATTTGATTCTATCGATTTCAAATTGTGAAAGATAGTTCGCAGGTGGGAAGGAGAACTGTTTCGTTAGTCTTGCTAGAAACACAATCAGTTTTTTATCAATACTCTTAGGGTTTAAGTTATCCACTAAGCAATCTACAAAGATTTTTGCCATATTCTAGAAATGTTCAAAGCAAAAAAAACCAGTTAATTCCATAAATTATTAGTGTGTTTTATCCTTCTTGATTTTGAATGTTGTACCCTAAGGGCTTCTGTTCTTTTTTTAAGTTCACTCTGGACTCCTTTTGCTCCTTAGGAAATATCAAGATTCATTTTCTTATCAGTTGTCAGTAACTTAAACCCTCTCTAGCAAGCCTCCTTTAAGAACTTCTTGGCCATCTATTCAAATGATAATTACATATTATAAATTAGTGAAATGTTACTATTCCCAATAATTCATTAGCTTCTCATTACATTCATAGCTTCTGGTATGAGATCTGATATGGCTTTCATTTCCTTATCTCGTTTTTCGATAATATGCCAGCCAATGGATTTCTTGAAAATCAAGTAAAAAATAGCAACTCCTCGCATTTTTGCGTTCAGATTCTTCACTCTTTTTAAAGGAAACAGCAAGAAGAAACAATTAATCAGAGAGATTTGAGAAACTAATCTTAAAATACCTCAGTGCTAGCTATCTCGCTTTCTCTTCATCTTCTGGACTGATTCTCTTAATTTTCGTGGATTTCGAAGTCCCAGATCTAGCTTTAGATGTTTTACTTCCTTGAGTTTGATCATTGCCATCAGTATCTCCTAGTAATCTCCTTTGCATCTCAGCTGCTGCCCTGTCAGCTTCAAGTTTTCTTTCTAATGAAGAAAAATATATTTTTAGAATTCAAACCTCCAAATAAAACAATATTTTATCATTTTTTTACGTATTCTAGCTTCTTCTGAAAGTTTTAGGAACTTATTTGGATCTTATCGCCTGTCTTCTTTGAATTAAGTTCTGAGTTCTTTGTTCATTAATCGCTCTCTAGCTACTTATGCCACCAGTTCATCGACTTAACACAAATTAATCAGGTATTATTCCCTCAAAATAAATGGAAATCATTTTCACAAGAAAACCAATTTAACTTACTATTTTTAACCGAGCTGAGAGTAAGAAACGGAGCCATCTTAGCTTCACCATTTGCTCCTTAAAAGAAACAAGGTGGAACATCCACTAATTATCTATAAGCTCTTGCCATTCCTTAGTAATCATATTATTTTGATTTATCTAAAGGCATCAACGTCCCATTAGTATCAGGCACAAACATTCCCTTTGTAGGATGTGAAAATATCGGTGTCTCAAGTCTCTCCCTTGGTCTCATTGCAGCGCTCATCAAACTCTACTAGCTGCTGATCCCAGCTTACCATTTTAAAATCTAATTTTACTATTCTACTACTTGAAACTCCAAATCTACAGAAAATAACAAAAAATAACCAATTGTAATGTCTATCCATCACAAAAGTTTCTAATTTTTTTACCTTTCCTTCTCTAATGAGTAACTTGTAGAGCATTATCTAACATCCCCTTCTAAGTTTGCAGCTATTCAAGATGCTTAAAGACACTTTAGAGTTGAATGGCATTCTGTTAAGCTGCGTCTTCGAGGATATCACAAAAAGACTAATCGGCTGGAGTATTAAATGAAATGAGTCTATTGAGAGTTGCTGTATTTTTTATTTCATGCTAGATGTCTCTTTGCTTGTTTTGCAATTTAATGAGTAAAGCTCTCTGCTGGATGATCTGCTTTTCAATGAGTTTGGATTCTTTTTCTTTGAGTTGTTTTTCGTTCAAGACACTTTAGGAATAAGTATCCTAGAGGGCTTGCTATTTTTAAAGGAACTGTTAGCGGACAAGTTAATTCTCTATAGCCATGGCCTTAGATAGAAAACAAGAAAGGGATAGTGTTGTTATGGTAGATTAGTGAAATTAAAGGAAGAATTGTGTTTTAAGTTCACTAATTTTTAAGAAATATTTGTTCTTTTTTACATCGTTTTACTAGTTCCATCTGTAGAAATCATCCTTTTAAAGCATTTCCATATCGATCTTACGTTACTCTCTAATCGTCTGAGGAATTATTCCAAAGAATTAAACAAAAAAGAAGCATTATTCTTCATTTTTCAATGTATTTTTCCATTTGTTTTCGTACTTCATTTGCAGATTGGTAATAATCAGAGAATCCAGTTGATATTGCTTGCTGTAGAGGGTAGTCTTCTGGCTATTAGTATTACTGTGAACCACGGTATGACGAATTAGTCATTTCTACACTGTTCTGTGGAATTTATTAGCTTCGTTCTGTTGAATTCGTTGGTTGTATCTAGCCCAATGAATTCAACCCTACGCGAGATAGTCTGCTCATTTAGTTTGATAGTTCATTGGAAAAGAGCAATTATTAATAAGATAGAGTGAATGATTGTGGGAGAAATACAGAAATTAGGGGAGTGTTTGCTTTGTTTTTTGGAAAAAATTGTTAATTTTTCTGAAAAATTATTACCAAAATGTAGATTTTGATTAAACCTTCCGAAAATCGTAATGTTTTCGTGGGAGAAGGAAACAAATTGTTATCAAAAAGTTATTATTTTTGATGTTGTTTGTGAAAAAGTTAAAGCAAATATTATTTATGTGTTCTTGCTTATTGATATTTCTCCCTCTCCTTGAGTAGTTTTCTCATATTTTTCACCTGTGATTTTGATGGATTTTCTTCCTATTTTAAACTTTGTGATTGAATTTTAACATTTCATTCAAAAGTCAAGGTTTCAAAGTAAATGATGTTGAGATAACAAAGAGTAAAACCCAATAATAACTTAAATACTTGTCTTTATCAAAACTTTCATCAATAGATTTTGAACCTAGACATCAAGAACACATAAATATTCTCTCAATTCATCTAGGGATGCAATAATTAAGAATTAGTTACAAATATCATAAGTTAATAAAAGTTGTAAAAATAAACAAAATTCTGGTTTTATGTAGGTTATTGGACTAGGTACTGTTCTAGATATTTAGACAGAGATGCTTATTAGAGGATTTGATAGGCTGTAAGACAGTTAATCTTTCTAAAGGGGTAGAAAGCATGCAAAGAAAAAAATAAAAAATGAGCCAGAAAAAAATAATTAATAGAAAACCAACTTTTTGAATATGATTTGAGTTAAATATTCAATTACCTCCTTTTCATCCTTAATATTTATCTCTAAATATGTCAATTATCATTATTAATATCTTTAAAAGCTAATTATTTTGAAGGAAAAGTCTTAAAAATCATTTAATATTCTCCCCCTTTAGCTAATCAAACTTGCTTTTCGATATCATTAGCTAGTTTTGACAATAATCAATCTCTAGACAACTCAAAAATAATTTAGAAAACATCTTAAAAATCAATAGATAATCAAAGAAAATACTCAAAAACTGCCATGGGAAAAGCTGAGGCTGGCACGCCTAAAGACATCTCCAACAGAATGAAACTAAAAGGCCTGTAAAAACTGAAATTCTATTGCTAAATGTGCAAAAAACAATGTCGTGATTAAAACGGATTTGATTGCCACATGAAGAGCTCAACTCACATGGGCAACATGCGTCTCTTCGCTGAGAATCCAAACGATTTCATTGCTGAATACAGTAGAAATTTTGAGAAAGATTTTCTAGAGTTATTGAGTAAACGGCATCTCTCTAAGAGAGTCTTAGCTAATACAGTCTACAAGGAATTCATCGCAGATAAATAGCATACCCATATGAACGGTACTCGTTGGAGCACTCTCACAGGGTTTATCATGTATCTAAAAGATTCTGGAAAAATCGAAGCTGATTCCACAGATCGGGGGCTATTTATAACATGCATCGACAAGAGCTTCGATGCTACCAAATCCCAAAGGGAAGAAGAAAAGAAAATCAGGTTAGAATAGAAAGCAGAGAAGATTAGATAAGCAGAAATAGAACGAGAAATGGCACATGCTCAGAAATTATAAGAGACAATGGTGAAGAATGCTGCTACAAGGAATCAAGATTTAGAGACAGCGATAGGAGAAGATATTGCGTTTTCATTGGGAGATGTGGGAAATACTAAAAATGTCAAAAAAGATGAAGGGATTTCATTTTCATTTGATTTTTGTGGAGGAAAAAATCAAGAATAGAAGTAATAATCTCAAGGAAATCAAAGGAAGAATGAACTAGAGTTAAAAGGGAATGTGTTCAATTAGAGTGATTCCTCATAATAGGCTATGAGTGGGAAAGAACTAGAAGCTGCAGAAGCTTTGCTGAAGAAAATCAAAGCAAATAAAAATACTGCGATTATTTCAGGTGATAAACATAATTAGGAAACATCTACCAGCAAGATTGAATAAGAAAAAGATGATATGATTGATGAAGGCGAAGATGATTTTGAGTGGCTGCTCCCTTCGATTCATGTGAAAATCAAAGATAAAGAATTAGATAATGGAAAATTCTACAATGAAAAAGCAGTGGTAAAATCAGTGAATGGATTCGTTGGAGAGATTGAGCTTCTCAAATCGAATGTGAAATTAAATATCGACTAATCGTTGCTAGAAACTGTCATACCGAAACTCGGAGGAGCTGTTTTAGTTCTTCAGAAAGGGCAAAATAGAGGGAGCGCTGGGATACTTGAATCTATTAATGCAGATAATTATGAAGGAGTGATAAGTTTGAAAGACTCTCCAGGGTAGAAAATCAATGTACCCTATGAAATGTTCAGCAAGATATGAAGGATAATTTGTTCGGAGATAACACCAAGTCTAAACAAGAGCATGTATGTGTGTAAGGGCTTTAGATTTAACTAAAAGTTTAGTTTTTGTGTATTTTACATTATTTGTGTGCTAAAGAAAAAATAACAAAAATAACCTGGATATCCAAGAAGCAACAGAGATATTACACGAAAACATATGACTTTACGCTACTACACAAATATTTAAAACTACCTTTTCACTGTCGTAGGACTCTTTCAAAGATCTAATTTGACAGCTTAATCATCAATCCCATTCTCTTCGCTGACTCCATCAAAACACAAATATGGTAGTATCTACATCAAAGGATCGGTATTAATTCTTTCAAGTTACACCTCCAAGACTCCACAGGTGACTTAGTGCTTAGAATGGAACAGCTAAGGGATGTACTACAATTGCAAATGAATATTCTTTAATTTTGCTTGAAAAATTCTAGAATTAAAATCAATATCTTTTGTTAGTTTGCAATAGCTAATGTAGTCTTTAATATGGGATGATTTCCAAATTGAAGTCAGCCCAAAGAAGCACTGACTGTGTTAACTGGCTAACTGTTCTACTAGGAGGTCTTTATTTGATTTAAGTGCTTCTGATTTCGATTTAGCGAACTCTTTTTAAACATCTTCAAGTTGTTTCTTTGTGTCTTTGTGATAAGTGTGGTCTTCATTTTTTTAGTAGTTCATGTTCTTTGAGCAGCCGGTATTGCTGTCGTCTAAAATGTGCAGCATATCTATGTTAGGTTGTGCATTAATTGCATCAAATGGCTCGAAAAGATCAGATTGTAGATGTTCTTTGCCTTCATTTTAGGCTTTTTTTGACTCAGAAACCGTTTTGTCTCCAAAAGATAGAGACTCCGAAAGTTACCGCAGTTTCTCAGTGACATCCAAGCGAGGGTTACTACTATTATTTTCAAGTTCACTGTCATATTTATTATCTTTGGAGTTATTAGGTCGCGAATATGCGAACTGTGGGTTTTATCGTTTTAAAATATTGAGTTCTCGTTCCATTTGGGCGTTGTACATCTCTTCTGTTTTGCTGTCTTCCATGAGCAATCGCTGACGAGATTTTGCATCAGAAAAGGAGATGCAAACTAGGGAAAAAATCGAATGAAAAAAGGTTAAGAGAAGTTAAAATATTAAATTGCTTTTGTCTGTTGGTTACTTGAGGTAAAAGCTAAATAAATGATGAAAATGTTGAGATGATTGGTCATTGAAGAAGGATTTGTTGTTGTTTTTGGAGTTCTTTCACTGATAATAATAACTTTTTTTTCTAAAAAAGACAAATTATCTTTTGTTTTAAGTTTGGGATTAAGGAGAACTTTTCTTTAAATTATTAAATGTGCTTTAGAAAAACGTCAAATTGACATTATTTGTTAAACTTTTTTCAATTTAAATCATGTGATTTCAATGGCCAATTAAAAGCAACAATTTTTCATCTTATCTTATCAAAGTACTACTGATTTTGGCTTTGAACAAAACAAACAAACATTTGAGTTTCTCAATTTATGTTATTATTTTCATATGATTTCTTATCCTATTTCTCACTGAAACAGCTTACCAACCCCATCTTCATCATCTCCTACTTCAAACTCTATCCTAACTTCATCACTGTATATACTTCTCAAAGTATGATTTTTCTTGATCATCTTCAATTGGTATTATTTTAAGTGTAATGTTTCTAATTTTAGCTCCATAATTTCCTTTCCAATAACACGTGTCCTTCCCAGATAGCGAAAATGCAATTGAATGTGGCTTCCTCTCTGGATTAGGATTGGTGAATTTGATAATGTAGTATTTAAACTCTCTTGATAGTTCATTGTATGTTTTTTCAACAGAAAAAATTGCATTTTTTACTTCATCGAAAACTTAAACTTTCATCTTAGCTATTGACCCAAATCCACTCTCGCAAATAGAAGCTCCGAAGACAAGAGCGTATTCGGCATTTTAGATCTTTTGCAACATTTTTTCTTAGATGTT
>Ga0302271_10003102_pt1 | contig 14335 bp, 11 predicted proteins | sample III_Bog_N1_1_FD_198767 | JGI IMG/M metagenome (GOLD analysis project Ga0302271, IMG submission 198767) | Peat permafrost microbial communities from Stordalen Mire near Abisko, Sweden - III_Bog_N1_1 | ecosystem: Environmental > Terrestrial > Soil > Wetlands > Peat | place: Sweden: Abisko... | reverse complement strand
TCTTAAAAAATATCATCAAAAAATTCCTGCTAGCTAAAAAATAAATTAAAACAAAAACAGAATAAGATCTCCCGCTCTCTAAAATATTCTTTTAGCTACTCTTCCATATTATTTCCACCCTCCCAATAAATAGATCACCATTGTCAGCAGCAATGTTATTCTACACAATTAATTCCACTTTCACCGCCAGCGGATGATCTCCTTGACATACCCCCATCTAAGAAACATCTTTCCTTGTTTTGCGCATCTAGTACTCTTTGCTTAGCTTGCTTTTTCCATCTCCTAAGCTCTTTCTATTGCCTTATCGGCCAATAAACCCTCTTATTTATTCACATCTTTAACAAATACATGTCTTCTTCTTCTTCTTCTTCGACAATTAACACATCCTTTTTCATTGGACTCATTCCTTCAACAAGAGAGATACTCTACTGGAGCAGACTCCATGATTTATTTCATAATTGTGAAATATCCCTCTTCTTCTTTTTTAGCTTTCATCACTGCAGCCTGCCTCTAAAGAGCCTGTTCTTTGACTTTGTTTAACGATTTGTAAAAAGAATACAACTTTCAAGAGTTAATTGAAGAAACCCTACTAGTTGCTGAACCTCCAGTGACGATAATAAGTTATCACAACTTTTTAAACTAAGCATTTGAGATACTGATCCATTCTTGTAACAATGAATCCTATTTTTTCAATTATGAAGGCAATAAATCGTGAACTACAACAAAATTGCTCTTAAATCTATTCACCTGTTCCCATAGCTTTGTATGCTCCTAATACTCATCTTTCTTTAGAACAGTTGGTAATTAGAATAAAAACAATTTTTAAATTTGTAGTTTCTTCATTAATAGATTTTTTGATTGTTTGTTTATGGCAGGGCTTTCAATACTATTTCTGAAGTCCAATAAATGTTACCCAAATATTTAACACGCGAAATGATATCAATAACTTAATAGAAGTTTCAAATCCTAACTAACAAGTAAAGGAAGTTTATCAAATCTTCGATTTTTTTCTTCTGTTTTTGTTAAATCTCTTCTGCTCCTTATTTAATATCTTCAACTTTCTATTCAAGCATTTAAGAACCTTCGATAACTCAAAGATAATTTGGCTTCTCACTGCTCAAGTCTGCTGCTGCTGCTGCTTAACTATTAATTTATTGAGCAGCCAGAGTGTGTAAATATTTGTATCTTTGAGTGTATTATCATAAGATTTTAATATCAATAACAAAATCTTTAAACAATCATATTGATAATAGAACACAACAAATTATTGTTTATTAATAGTACTTTGAGAAAAAAATAGAAACTAAAAATACAATAATGTTTCACCCAACACTGCTATTCAATTCAGATTTATTAATTGTCTATTATTTTCTGGCTCATTTCTTAAGTCTGTAGAAGGTATGCGCATAGCTCTCAATTCCGTCTTAAAGGATGAACTATTTTGTTATGGATTAAGACATACACCAGAAAATAATCCAAAACATGTATCTATCAAGGCTAATAATATCTTTGATTGAATTTACTGTCCATTCATAGAAATTAATTGCATTTCCGCAAATTATTAATAAATATCTTTGAATTCTTTATGGCTGAAGAATAACCTTAGGAATTCCCTATCTCCCTTGATTCTTCTTCCCCTTCTTCCCCTTCATCTTTTGAAGCCTTTCTCCAAGAAACCCTCGACTCATCGTATTCTTCTTTTCCAGTTTCCCAAGCAGTTCTCCCAGGATTTGGAGGATCGCTTATTGCAAATCGAAGTATTCTATCAGGTGAAGATGTTCTGAGGATTCCTGAGAAACTATTCATAACATTAACTGTCGCGCTAGATAAAGACAAAGAATTAAAGCTCGCGAGTAGCAAGATTGTCTCCTAAAAGAAATCTATCCTTGCGTTTTTCTTGAATCTCAACAAAAACGACCCGAACAGCTTTTATAATCCTTATTTAGAGTCCATTCCAAGGGAATATTCCAATCCCATCACATGGAAGGAAGAGTAGTTGAATGTTCTAAGAAAAGAACTCAAAGAGAAGTATTACAAGAAATAGTAGAGATTGGTTGAAGAGTTTAAAAATCTCAAAGAGTTCATTGTAAATGCTAAGGGAGAAGTGTATGAGAAGATGTTAGAAAGAGAAAGTAGCACTGAAAGCACAAGGGAAAATACTAATAAAGAGGATATTAGTGAATTGAAACTGTATCACTCATAAATCTAGCTTTTAAAGTAATTCGATGAATCATCATTTTTGCAGTTTATCAGCATGGTGGAATCTCGTACGTTATTTCTGAAAAATCGTTAAGATCCTAACTCTGAAGTCGGAGCTATGGTTCCATTTTACGATCTAGCAAATCACAGTTTTATGAAGGGCGTCGATCACTTTGCGCTGTTTAATTTCAACTCCGAAACAAGAGAATACATCCTGCGAGCATACAAAGATTTATCAAAAGGCGATTAAATCTTTATTACATATGGCAACTACAATAATGAACATTTCTTAGAATACTATGGATTTATTCCATATGAAAACACTCAAGAGGCATTGAAATTCCATGTGGAATCTAAAGAATTGTTGGGAATATTAGGAAACTCTGCGAAGGAGAAAATCAAAAAGAATTAGTTTATTATTTCATAAACGCTAAGCCATTTATGTAATCCAATGACGAAGGGTCTAAGAGAATTAATTAGTATCGAAGTTGAGGTTTCTGGAGAATTCAGCTGGGAAACTAATACGCTTTTATAACTACTCAGTATTGATTTACCTTTGGAAGACGAGAAGAAAAAAGAGATAGACTATGTAGGGGAAAGTAAACTGAAGAGAATGGTAGGTTTACCTGCGCAAAAGAAGCAAAGTTCACAAGGGAAATCAGGGAAGATCTCAGAAGTTGGGAAAGTCACTAAGAAACCGCGAACTGATGAATTATCATCTGAAGTATCAGCTAATAAGAAACGGTTGAGCATGCTGCTTGAAGCTGTGACTTCAGGTGAGCTAGAATCCTTGGATATATTCAATGGGTAGTAGTTTAATACGTATAAGTTGAACTTGCGGAGATATTTGCTTTCACTTTATGATGATGCTCTGAAGTAAGAGCAACTACTAAGGAATAGAAGCAGTGAAATAGAGAAGCAATAGAATCTAGATGAGATTACATAGTTAGCTTGTTCTTTCACAAAGCACGAAATTGATATCTTGAATAAATATTCAATTTTCAAAGAAGAAATCAAAGAAATGAAAGATAAAAATATGATCTTTTGATACTAAAAAGTAATATAAAAGGATATTTCTAGGAAATTTTTGTTAAGTTTTTTCAATTATATAAAATACAGTAAGTAGTAACGATACAAAAGCGAATAAGAGAGAGAGAGAGACAGTAAAAATAAATAGATTAAGATATTAATTGCAAAAAAGAATAATTTAGGTGGTTGGCATTTTTATGGTGATATGTGTGAGTGCTGTGATTTTCATTTCTTTAGAAGCTTTCCACCTTTATACATCCCTTTCTCTATGAGTTTCCCAGATAAATCAAAGACTTTACCAATTCCATTAGCTTTTCCATTCTTGAACTCACCCTCGTGTCGGCTTCCGTCAGCATGAAAAAGTTTTCCTAAGCAAAATGAAAGATTAAATAAGCAAAAATTTACAAAAGAAGAAAAATAACTAAAATTCAGGATAAATTCTAAAATGTTAAGTTACCTTATCCATTGAGTTCACTGTCTTTGAACTCTCCTTCATATCTGCTTTCATCGATAAAAAATTATTTACCTTTTCCATTCCAGTTTCCTTCAAGGTAATTACCCTCATATCGGCTTCCATCAGCATCTACGTGTTTACCTTCATAAACCAAAAACACCATTAAAATACTAAATATAGATAAAATCTTCTATTGTTGTTGTCTACCTTTTCCATGTGGCTTATCGTTCTTGTACTCGCCTTCATATGTGCTGCCATCAGCATAGAAGTATTTGCCTTTTTTGAAAAGTCTCAAAATTAATAGATTATAAGATAATAATATTGTACCATATCCATTGGCTTTATTGTCCTTAAATGCTCCTTCATATCTGCTTCCATCAGTGCAATAGAACTTGCCTGTGTAGAGAAAATCAATAAACAATTAAACTCATTGAATTAAAAAAGAGACATATTGAAGGAGTAATACAATTAAATATAAAAATGATCTCTGTTATTATTACCTTATCCATTTGCCTTGCCGTCTTTGTACTCTCCCTCATATTTTCTCCCATCAACGTAGAAGTATTTCCCTATTAGTAGATTAACAACACTATTAATCAATTTAAAAATTTTGTAAATTTTTACCATAGCCGTGTTTGATGTTATCCTTTAATTGTCCTTCATATCTACCATTATGCAGCTGCAAGATTGAGATCCTGTAAGAATCAAATAAATTGTGAGAAATTCAACAAAAGAAAAGATTGTATTAAGAAAAATCAAGAAATAATAATAAAGACATACTTTGGATTAACTCTTTGCGAGTAGAAAATGGTGAGTTAGGTGGGTTTAAGGTAATGTCTTCCATCTGTTGTTGTTGGTTGATTCATTGATTAGATCTTGTTCTTTGAGATAGCAGCCTCTCCTAAGGATGGCTGTAGATTACAAATCAATAAAAACATATGAAGCTATAGGATTTAAATCATTCTGTATAATTCCATCTTTTATTTTATTTGATTTTCTTACTTGAGTTAGCTGTGAGTTCAATGAAGGGGTGATTTTGATTTGAGACGAAGGATCAGAAGTAATGAAAAAATCTATTTAGCCTAATAACTCTGTGGTTTTTTGTTGTATTTGTTGAGCTGATGACAACGAAAACAAACTACTTAAGCTCTGGAATTCAGCTAATTCAATTTAGATAAGTCTAGTGTTCGTTTCAGATTATCTCACATGGCTTTGAATAAATTCTGTTAGTGCATGATCATTTTGGTCATAATTCTTTGTGAGTAAAACTTACTTTAGTTCATCTACTTTGCAAGCATTTTTGTAGCAATATAAGGTCTTCTTGTAGGCATCTTCAAGTTACATTAACTTGATCTTCTATGCATTCTGCACCTTCACAAGAGAATCTTAAATGGCCGAAATCAGACTCTAAAAGTATTCTTAGTATGATTTAGTTGCTTTGTCTACAGTACTACAGATAGATTTCAAATTTTCGATTAGGCTTGCATCACTCAGCATAGGCAATCCACTGAAATATTTATGTGAATGTGAGCTCAGCAAGGACTTAATCGGGAAGATATTCTTAGGAGCAATATTGTTTTTTTCTATGCAGATCTTGCAGACTCTAGGATTGGAAGTTATGAGACTAAAATCGATAGAATCACAGCATTCTTCCGAATGGTGAATGCATTTCTTGTACAAAACTTTTTCGATGAGATATTTGTCGACAGATGAGGAATGAACCTTGGAGGAGATCATAATGAGTTTGAATAGTGCAAAAGGCAGACAGCTTGTGTTAGTTTGTTTGTTGTACTGCAAGATTTTTTACAAAATAATGGAATTAAGAATCTAAATTATTATAAAAATTATATGCAGAGGTTTGGTTGGGTTTGATGGGGTTTCTTAAACACAAGCTAAGTTGATTATGATTGTTCTCTCTGGGAACTACTTCTTTCTTAATTTGTTATGAGTTTTTTTTAGAAAAAAAGCAACAAAAAATTTCAAATTTCCCACAATTGCAGTTCTCAATGGGGAAATCTACTTAGAAGTAATCTTTTTTTTGGTAGGGATCTCAGATAAGATACTAGAAAGAAAAAATTATATTATATTTCCTTGAGATGCCTAAGAAAACCAAGGAATTCAATAGAAATAGTTTAATGCTTGGTTTTCTGAAAGCGTATTCCACCTCTAAGGCTACAATCCTATTGATAAATGCAGCGATCATGCAGATTGCAAAATATAATATCAAAATTATGATCAGTATTTGCTCTGAAAAGCCCTTTAGCTTTGGATTCATAAAATAAACCTCCAAACCAACTCAAAACTTCTTTTAATTATAATTTCTATTTTATTCTATCAGATTTTTAAATTTTCCCCATGTAATATTATAAGAAATCTCTTAAGGTTGGGAATCAAAGAATTAGAATCAACGCATAAGAGATAATCAAATTATAGAACTTAACGAATCTGAATTATTATCTAAATGAGTGAGACGCATTCATTTTACTTATATTTGATGTTGTAAATCTAAGGGGGAGCATTGATGGAAAGGGGAAAATAATCAAAATGGGTTTGCGGGAAGATTGAATGGCAAATAGACAATCAAAAAAGAAAAAAGAGTAGTTTTATTTAAATAATTTCTGGGAGTCTTAATAATTATTATTATGATTATAATAAAACAAGTAATATTATTGATGGGGGGATATGATTATTTTCAAATTAATTGTTAATATATTTGTTTATCTTTATGCTGCGAGATGAGGAATAATAAATCTGGGTAGAGGTGATTCGAAAGCCCACTATTTCTATTGGAGATTTGTCATTTATGTATGTTCTAATAATCTGTGAGGTATTCTGATTGTTTTCAAATATCCTTGAAACATCACAAAGCTTTATGAAATTGATTTATTTCTAGTTTGGATTACGTCATTTGTGCTTTGTATGTAATTTAGATAACAAAAATATTGATGTTTTTTTATATAGATGTTTTTGAACAGAGGAGCATAATATTAATAGTAGTTTTCAGTGCCTAAAATATGCAGAAAATGATCAGATTAGAGCACATTAATAATCCTTACAGCTTTATTTAATATAATGATTAATAAGGGATATTCTGGAAGGGTTTTAAATCAGTTTTATTATTAAAAATTATGAAAATAAGCACCAAAAATTATTGAGTAACATTGAATTAATTTATGTTTAATAAGAAGTCCCAGTAGCGGTGAATCAAATGAAATTTTAAGAATCAAGAAGAACAATCTGTTCCAGGAACTGTGAAGAATAGAGTAGTTCTAGCATAATTTAAGGGAATTTTGAATAGTAACTGCATATCCAAAACAGAAATAAAAAGAACACATTAAGCTAGAATAAAAGAAAAGGAACTGGATCTACAACTGAAATAAAGATCGGAATTAATAATTGTTGCATCCAAGGGTTTTTTAGAAAGAAAATAGAAGTACTAAAATAGATAGTTGAAGGAGAAATACTGTTTTTCATTGCTTTAAATAATATTGGCCAAATATTCTCACTTTTATTCCACCTAATTATCCCTACAAAGAACCTTCATCCTTCAACTTCAAAGTTATCTTCGATATATTTGCATAGTTTCTCTTGCTGCTCATTCAATATTTTGACTTCTTCCCTTATGAAATCAAATTCTCTTGACATTTCCTCTGCCATATTGTCTTCCTCATTCATCGCCTTTAGCTCCCTTCATAACAACAAAAACAATCATATTATTCATTGTTCTTTATGAATTCCCTTTTGTTCCCCCCACAGTAACTCCTTACTTATGTGTGTCTCTAAACTGCGAGGTGTAATCTCTAATAGTAATAGCTTTTGAGAGAAAGTATTGTTTTGTTAGAACTTTCCCTGATAATCTAGCAGCTTTCTCGATATTGTTGTATTTCACTATGGAAGACAACAAAAGTGCTGCACTTTTCCTTAACGATTTCCTTGTTTCTAACCGTTTCAGCAGAAGCAAAGATCTCTTCTCCTGTGCATCCACTGAAGAAGGAAACAAACAATTCATAAATAATGTAAAAATTTGTTATGTTTTGCAACATTTGTTTTACTTTCCAGTGCATTATTCAAGACGACAACCATGATTGACACCACAAACGCTCCCCAGATTGTTAATATAATGTCTACACATCTCCCAAGCATTGTCTTCGGGAAGAAATCACCATATCCGATTGTAGTCATTGTAATAATCACACACCAGACGCTGTTTTAGATCGAATCAAACAGAAATGCCTGATTCTCTGGTTCTATCACTAGCGTTAAAGGCCTAAACAGTTTATCACACAAAGCACAAAAACACACTTATTATCATAAATCCTAAGCCAAACTATCTGCTTTCTCTCTTACCTCTCACAGATGTACAGACAGTATCCAAACACAACGACACTGCAGATGAACACGACGACTGAGAGAATTATCGGATAATCTTTGAACAAGCATTTCACAACGTATTAGTAGTTTGCTTAGCATCCGTACATTCTGCTGATTCTGTTTGCTCGGGTGTTCATGTATGTTGTGGACTTCAAGATGACACGGATGATGATGTAGATTCGCAGCCAGCCGAAGATCGTCAACAACCAATTGAATTTAAACTCGAATTTCAATTCGTCTATGTAGTCATATGTTGTGAAAGTCAAGTCTAAGGAGAGGGAAAAAGGAGATAAAATACAGAATTAGTTCCAAATATCGATTGGCAGCTATAAAAGGGAATCTGCTGACCGTTGAGGAAGGGATATGGTTGCAGCAGAAGGATGAACATCTCGAAGATCATACTCTTGAATTTCTTCGTTGTGTACATGTTATCCGCAAATGTGATTAGCTTCTGAGATAGCTCCATTTCAAGTAAGGTCTGATATCGGATGAACGTGATCACAACTAACAGAAAGAATAAGTAGATTTTAAGTATTTGTGCTCTTGAAATACGCATTTATTTTTTATACGTTGAAAAGCTGTGCATACAAGCATCAACCATAGACAATAGCTAGATACAGTGTCATTACGGGAAGAGAAGTCTGTCTCATACTGTTTGGCATCAAGAAATAAGTGAGATTTATAACAATCTTGAAAATGATAGTAGATTTGCTTACAAAGAGTATCAAGGAGACAATTTGCCACACAGCGAAGATCATCATAGTATAATCGAAATTCATGAGTTTGTTAGCATAATATCTTGATTCTAATCCACTTTCTATTGAGCTATCATGATTGATGTCAATATCGCCTGTTTCGATTGCGATCCTGTGAGAATTTGTAACAGTATTATGTATGTAAAAATTGAGGAATTCAAAAACAAAAATCTATTCTTAGAAATATTTTTTAAAATTCAAAGAAAAGAACAAAAACAACTATTATGAGGGGGTTAATGAGAGTAATGTTTAGTTGATAATGCTTTAAAGAGAAGAGGTATCAACCCAAACAATGAAAGAACTCATATTTATATATTCTAAGTGAAAAATATATCCATCGCAATCACTACAGCATCGATTATTAAACTACAAAATGTTTATGAATATCATCTCTCTCTCTCTCCAAAATTATTATATCCTTACTCTATCTTTCCTGGTCTGCTGTCCATTCCGGGTTAGAATTATTATTATTGCTATGGTTGTGTTTTCTTTGGCGCTGTCGAAGATGGTTCAGCAAATAGCAACTGATCACCTTCTGTTTTCAATGTGATGACCCTTCCATTATTGAAAGAACCACCTAATTGTTCGTTGCCTATGATCATCGCAGGTAATCTTCCAGCTGTATCTAAGACCGCTTCTGGTTTACCTTCATCTTGATCTTCTTCATTTTCGTTTTCGTCTTCTTCTTCCTCACTGTCGAAGAAATTCTTTGGATAAATCGCACTCTTCTTTTGACTGATTTCCATCACTGAAAGAAAGCTTCAGGTTGTTGTCAGGAACAGGTAAGAGTCTTTTTACTCTTTTTAATATAAAAACAGTAATATTGTTATTTTATTACTAATATTAGATGTATTTTTGATAGGTTTCTACCACCCCTCAAAACGACTTTTAAACTCACAGCTATTAAAACCCTTCAGCAGCAACTCTCTTTTGAATACTTAAACTACTTTCTCCTACATTGAGAATTAAACATCTTAATGACAAACAAGCATATACATCTATACAGAACATGAAACCAAATAAACACAACAAATCAGCAGAAGACTTACTACACATAACTTTTATGATAACCTATTGGTTCTTCATCTCCACAGTACATTACTACTTGCTCACCCCCACCAATTAGGCCTACCTACTTATTGTGTAGGTTGCACTGGTGCTTGCTTGATCGGATTAGACTGTTGTACTTGCCCATATCTATTCGCTAACAAAGGAGCAACAGCACCATTCCCCGAAGCCTATCTTCTTCCCGCATAAGCATAATCTGCTGGATCATATGCTTTAGGTGCATTCCCAGCTGGTATAGGAGCTTAAACTTAAGGATTATTATTATATCCAGCAACTCTAGCATTATAGAGCTGTTATGGCTGTTGTTGCTGCTGTTAGTATGGTCTGGATGATTAGATTCTTTATTGTTTCTAAACTCCAATACCATTCTGCTCAGATTAAATTCTATTTATACCATTGATATGATTACTATTACTATTTCCCCCTCCATTTGGTTATTATTGCTGTGATAGCAACTACCTATTATTATAGTTCCCAAGTGGATTAACATTAACACTTTAGCTGACACCTCCTCCTCCTCCAACTCCTAGCAAAGCCCTTTCTTTGACTGCTAACTTCGAATTCAAATCTTGATTCTTATTAACATTACTTAATCCATTGTTATTTTGACTCTACGATACATTACTATATCTATTATAGAGTCCTTATTGCTTTTGATTATTGAGATATTATTGTTAAGGAGCAAGAATATTATGCGATGCAGTTGGATTGTTAATATTACTACTTTATATCCTATTCTATTGTAGTCTCGTAGGCTGCACAGGCATTTCATAACGATCAACTACAGGACGATATGGGTTAATGTATTAATTACCTTTATTGATGTTACTATTCGAAACAGCTGAGGCTTAATCGTTTAAATAATTCGAAAGTCTATCGTTTTTAGGGGGATTAATACCATAATTGTTATCAGTTGGCTATTATTGCAAAGGATGCTAAGCAGAAGGTGGCCTAGGTCTAGCTAATGGCATCTATTATGCGGGAGTGTTAAGCTTGTAAGCTGAAGAGGGTTACTGTCGTGAATTTATTTGATTTATGTTATTGTAGTTATATTGTTATTATCCGTTATTGATTCTTCCATAATCATTGTAATTATACCCAGAAGTGCCAATTCCTCCACTAGCTGGTCTCTACATGACTTTAGGTCTAGGTTTCACAGAGTCAGCTATACTATTAGCATTATTACTCCCTTGATCATTCCCTAATTAACTCTATCTCTGCTATGATAATCTATTTTACTGCTACAATAATGGCTACTATTCTTATCCCTGTTACTTCTACAGTAACTACTACGATGGTTAGTTAATATTAGGTCTATTCTAAGCTGATGGAGGACGAATACCAGCAGCACTATTATTATTATTACTTCCTGCTACACTACTATTAGAGTTAATGGTCTTCCTTGGTAACACTCCTCCAATTTAGCTAATAGGTTGTATTCTTTTTGCACCTGCACTTGCGATTCTATTCGTTTTTTTCAGTTATTACTGCAATTCTTCTTTTTCGTCGTCATCATCTTATTCATAATTATGTTCAATATCATCGATGGATTCTGCTTTCTTGTAGTTTGCTTTAGGTAGTTTACCCTTGAGCATACCTAGATTCTTCGGCAAGACAATTGTTGAAAGTAACTCTTGCTTGGAGGGTTTCTTTAGTAGCTTCTTGCTTTGATTTGCTTAGTTGTTCGCTTAATTTCCTGTGTGAGGAATTCCTTGTTGTTGCTGCTTTAAAACTAACGGATTGCTGAGAATTTACTCACAAGTTGGTCGATGAATAGGAGACACCTTCAGTAAAGAAGATAAAACAGTCTACAAGTCACTGGAGTACCTAAAAAGCAGAAAAAAGGATAAAGAAAAGCAGAATTATAGGAATTATGCCTGTACCTTCCTGGTATGCGTTCAAACACTCCCTTTTGAACTTTCTTGTAGAGTCCTTCCATGTCGTTAGCTCTAAAAGGAGGCTGCAAACTGCACATCTCGTATAGCACGCAGCCCAGTGACCAGATATCGCTCTTAGTATCATAAGGTTGATCTCTCCAGACCTCAGGCGACGCGTAATAAGGAGTACCAGTTTAGGTATAAACCAACCCTTTCTTTGCAACTTTCGAGACGTTCAAGTCACCTAATGAGAAAAATTCAAAAGATCGTTAAAAATCTGAAAGGAAATCCATCTAAATCCATGAGTTTATGGTTTTTACCTAGTTTATACGCTCCATCACCATAGAGAAACACATTAGCACATTTGAGATCTCTGTGGAGGATCTTCATTTCGTGGAGAGTCTACAATCCCTTTGACATGTGAATAAGTGCTTTCCAGACTTCGGATTCAGCAAAAAAAGTTTTTGCTTTTTTGTGCCCGTTGATTTTCGCTTGGAGGTCACCGTCTGAGGCGTATTCCATGACGACACAGAGAAGCTAGGAAGGCTCATCGATGAATGCTTCTTTGTATCCAACGATGTATTCATCAGTTAATGATGCTAAGATTCTGACTTCATTCAGGGCATTTTCCTTTTCTTTTTCTTTTAGCAGTCCCATTTTGACTTTCTTCATGGCGTAGATTAACCCATCGGATTTGCGTTTTACTTAGAATACTTACGAGAAGGAACCTTCTCCTAGCTTAGATATGATCTCGAAGTCCTTCAGCTGAGTTTGACTTTATGTTGTGTTGAAATTGTTCCCTGCTACATATTTGTAGTAGGCATTGTTGGTGGTGTTCCCTGATTATTGGTTATAAGATCCTAAGTTGTACATTCAGAAATGAGAGGTAAAGAAATAAACGAAGCTATGGATTAGGTTGAGTGATGATTCTGGAGAAGATGGGGATGGTAGTCTCTTTAAAGCTTCTTGTTCTCCTTTCTCTCTTTGATTTTTTCAGTTGCTTGTTTTGATCTTTCTTAAAAACTCTTTAACGCGATTAAGGAAACTTTACAAGAACAATAATATATTAATACTTCTTCTCTTTGTTCTATTCCTCTGCAGCTGATATATCTCTCTCCCACGCGAACCTAGCTGACTGATTTAAAATCTCCTTTAGTCAGATAGATTATTATGCTGTGGGAGCGTGGCAATTAACCCAATTATTAACAACTACGCAACGTTCTCTTTTAATGTCTCCTGATGAAGTAAATAAAGAAATACATTTTTTGTATCAAGTAAAAAAGCACTTTCGGTATTTTAAAACGTGATAAATTAACAATTTAAGAACGAGATCGCTCAGGAGTTTTGAGATAAAACAGATTCAGTAGCAGGACAAAAGCTTTCGCCGTATTTGCCTGCTAGATAATGGAGGGAAAAGGTTGTTAATTTCCCTTTTTCTCTCTTTTAAAGGCATTCAAGGAGAACTAATTCAGGAGGAACTTATTCCACTGCTACTTAGTAAAAGGTTTAAGCATATGATCATGCTTATGTGTGTGAGTGTCTTTTAACTGAAGGAGAATATATTTATCTTTGTTTTAAGTTATTGGTAATTTTCAAAACCATAATTAAGTCTCTTCAAAATCTTTGTTTTGCATAACTCAAAGAGTTTAGATTTTGAAAGTATATTCTAACTGTTAATAACGAGAATCTCTCATTGATTTTAATAATCAAAGTGAAATTATCTCGTTTTTGAATTAATCCAATTAATCTTTTTTTGGGTTTAGATTTTAAAAAAGCGGTGATGGTGATGGGAATCGAACCCACATGCTATTAACAGCAGAAAGCCCTTCGCTTACCCCTTTGACCACTCAGGCACGCCATCTGTCTATGAGGAAATAATTACTACTGTCCAAGACTCATATCAGAGCATTTAAATAATAATGCTTTGAAGAACTGACAGTTTTGATAAATGCAAGATAAAATGGCTGAAAGAGATGACCTTTTAGATTTAAGTAATTATTAGGCATGTTTGATTTGGCAAATGATATTCAGAAATATGTTCTACAACAAAGAATCGCTGATTTAATTGATGAATCTAGAGAATGATAGGAAACTTTTCAGGCATACCATTAAGCAATTAAGACTTTCTTTTGAAAGAAAAGGCAATAAATCAAGTGATAAAAAACAATTTGACTGTGAATTCAAGACAAGTTTCATTAAAAAATAAACAGTCATCAAGTAGACAGTATTCTCTTAAAATTCCCTCATTAAATAAAAGCAAGAATATATGCCATTTGTTTGGAACATTAAAGGGTATTTCGACACATTTGGGAAGATACTTTCATGTACTTGAGTTAGTTTTGAAACCGTAATAATATTAAATTATTGAAACTGATAAAATATGCAGCAATTCATTAAATTTTTTTAATTATTTTGAATGGTAAAAAAAAAACCTTACAATAATCACAGTTTCCCAGCTGGGTATGGTTTTAAATTAAGTCTATTTTAACTACACTTTAATAATTAACTTAGGGAGTTTCAAATAATTAGAGGAGTTTACTTTTGTAGGGGATGAGTAATTAGAGGAGTTAATCTTTTGAGGG
>Ga0302271_10003101_pt1 | contig 14340 bp, 11 predicted proteins | sample III_Bog_N1_1_FD_198767 | JGI IMG/M metagenome (GOLD analysis project Ga0302271, IMG submission 198767) | Peat permafrost microbial communities from Stordalen Mire near Abisko, Sweden - III_Bog_N1_1 | ecosystem: Environmental > Terrestrial > Soil > Wetlands > Peat | place: Sweden: Abisko... | reverse complement strand
GAGTAGCAACAATAGCAATAACAATAACAAAAGTAGCAACAACAACAGCAAGAATCTACATCCTCACTTGTGGTTTACTAGGAGTACGTATCCTTAGTATAACAGGGTGTAGATAAGAAGATACTGGAGTGGTCGGAGGAGTGGCTGTCGTGGCGGTGGTCGTCGTCGCTGTCGGAGGAGCGGGAGGAGTGGTGGCGGCGGTCGCGGCGGGAGTGGCTGCGGTCGTCGCGGGAGGAGTCGTGGGAGGAGTGGCTGTCGTGGCTGTATGCAGACACCTATGAGGTATGGTAGAAATTTAGCGAAGAGAAGAGGCAAGAATAACTGAACATTCTTAGGAAGGAAGTAGGCATTTCCTAATAAAGACAAATATGATACTATTATTATCATTGTCTTATGGTTACTATGTTTTGTAACTATATTTAACAACAATCAACATTTTTTATGTCTTTTTGGAATTTTAGAATCATTTATTTAAATCAATTAACTTTCCCATAAGATTACTTTCTATTCATCCATTAGCTTTTCATTATTGTTAAATAAACATTTTCATAGTTTAATTAATAATATTACAAGTCCCTTTGATCAATCTCTCTCTCTTCTCTTTTGATATTTCTGAAATTGATTTCAAAAAACTTAACAAATATTTAACAAGGTGTGTATGTATGTGTTAAATACTCAGAACACAACACTTAGGCTAACTAATATTTATTTGCAGAACTAGTATTTATTTGGGTATTTTAGAGATTTTTTAATAATATATAAAAATTTGATAGCATTTTTTGAAATAATGGGTTTTTCTTCACGCATTTTTTTTTTATTTTTATAAATCACTAATTAACAGTAGAAGATATAAGTTCCATGAGTAATAAGAAAAAAGAAATCTTTACAAAGGTTCGTCATGATTTTGTGAAAGTAAGAAGACTCGGAGGATAAACTCCTACTCCTACTCCGAATATAAGCTCCAGTGGAGCTCATAGCAGTGAAGTTGGTACTACTAACTCCGATGAGGAGATAGCAAACCTCTATAAGAAGGATCTGACAAGCGCAAAGGATATCTATAATAAACTAAATAAACGATTTACATTAAAAAAGGTGAAAGATATAATAGCTAATCTCACAGATGGAGATATCTACAATCGACACAATGAGAAAAAGGATTTATAAATTCCAATCACTGCTCCACCAGGTTCATTTTAGTGCGATCTCACCTATTACAAACAAAGAAAGCTTGATTTTCAGGACTATACTGTATTACTTACGATAATCGAAATCAATATACGATACGCTTGGGTGTTTCCGCTCAAGGTTAAGACAGCTGATGCGATTTATGAAGCTATGAAAAGTCTTTTATCAACTATTTCTATGATTTCCATATCATTCGAAACTGGTACTGAATTCAATAATAAAAAAGTTCTTAATCTATTCACAAGTAAGAACATAAAAGTTATTGTATTCAATAAAAAAATCCATCCTAACTCTACGATGCTGATCGAGAGATTTAATAAGACTCTACGAAGCAAGATAACAATGAATAATCGTTAAATCTTAAAAAATCTTAAGAGTGAAAGTAGTAATTTCCCAGATCTCCTCGCTAGTTTAGTCGAAGGTTATAATAACACAGTACATTCAGCGATCAATATGACTCCGAGTGCAGCTCGTAACGTAAAACATTTCGACACAGAATCAGCTGACAAACAAATAGAAGTGATGTAAAAAATTGATATTACTTTTAAAATAGGTGATCGAGTACGACTACTCAGAGATAGATAAGTCTTCGAAAAGGGTAATAAGATGTTCACGAAGAATACGTACACAATCGTAGGCAAAGAAGATAATCTTTTCATATGTTCTAAGGACATTAGCTCTTAAGGAGCTCATGACACAGATAAGTCTAAGATCGTAAAGCGTACAGCAAGTTAGTTAATCTTAGCAAATAATACAGCAAGTTAGCCTAGCTCAGCAAATAATACAAAGAGTTAACATATACTCGCTATGAATAAACAGTCATAAAAGAAAGTAATTTCTAAGAAAGTAATTGTTAAGAAAGTAATTGCTAAGAAAGAAACTAAAGCTTCAACAAAACTACAGAGAGCTCCAGAAAAGAGATTAACCAGATCAACGAATAAGTCTTAGATAAAAGAAACAGAAAAGAAAAAAGAAACAGAACATACACACATCAAGAAGTCTTAGATAAAAGCAGAAGATAAATAAGTACGATTTTTACGCAAAGAAGGTCTAGTTGAACAAGCAGATATTGTTCATAAAGCACATGAACTTCATAATGGTTTAGTTTCTAAGATAATAAAGAATTCGTAAGCTCCAGATTAATAAGTTAAAGGTTAGAGTTCTGACATAATACATCTCGAAGATGATAAATTATTAGCTTTATCTAAATAACTATATCAATCATATCAAAATGTGCGTTTAAAGAGTCAGGAATTATAAAAGAAACTCAAAGACTAAGATGATAAAATGCTTAGGATGTAGATCTAAATCAATCATCATGAAAGTAGTAACTATACGAAAACCCATCTTGCTAAAGAGTTCGAAGAAGCAACAAAAGTGTTAACAGAAATGGAAGAGAAAATAACAAATCAATAATTGTTAATAGATGATGTTGAAATTCGTAAAGCTTGGTTCAAAGATGAAAAGAATCAATAATAGATTTAATCTCTATAGTATACAAGTTATAAGAAAAATACTAAAGCTTACCTCAAGCTCGAAAATAATGTTTTAAAATCAATCAAGAAACTCAAGAAAGAAAGAGATAATCATGTACTCAGAATAGAGAATCTAAAGTAAGGATTAAATAAGGATACATTAGGCTTAGAGGTTTATAATAATGATGATGATGATTAGCTTGGAGAAATATAATAGCAGATAGAAATAGTGTATGAAGAGGAAGACGAAGAAGAAGAAGAGTAGAGTATAACGAAAAAGAAGAGTAGAAGTATCACGAAGAACCACCACCTACATAATCTCTAAGAAACCTTAATCCATAGAATCAAGAATCTGATTTCTTTAGTATGTCATACATTAATCCATTTACTTCCGCACATGAGAAAAAGCTATAGGAGAATCCATTTGCTTCAGATCCATACGCTCCACTTTAATAACTTGAAGATAGACCCATATTAACAAACAAATAAAAGAAAATACTTTCTGAAGAGGATTAAAGAATAAAAATAGAAATGGAAGAAGAAAGAAGAGCTAAATAAGCTGAAAATATTAAGAATATGTAAAGAAAGATTAAGAAATAGTGAAGAAAAGTAAAGAAAAATAAAATCGTTAAGAGAATCATTCAATATGCTTGGAGATAACGAAAAAATCCTAGATGATTTAGAAAACATAAAAGGAAAATTAAAAGAAAAAGCGAAAGCAATGTATGAGAAATAATTATCAGAGAAAAAATACTTGATTGAAAATGCTCAATCAATTCGTGATTAATTAAAAAGAAATAAGAGAATTAAATAAGTGATTTTACATGTTGTTTTTTTTTTTCTTCTTTCAGATTTTTTTCAAGAAGATGATGAGAAGAATAAGCACAGCTAGGATTTAATAACGATTTGTGTAGATATCACCGATACCATTTAAGATACTCGCTCCACCTGAAGCGACGGTTTTCACAACATCTAATCCTCCACCGAAGACATCACTGACGAATCCAATAACAGGCTTCAGAACATAATCATCAACAACATTACCAACATCTTCGAAAGCATATGTAACATCTTCGTAAGCATTTTCAAATACATTCTATTTTTTTCTACGGTTCATTTCTTACAATACTTAGAGAGTCTTCTTCGATTCGACTGCTTACTCTCGATCTACTTTTTTCTAAGCTTCATATTCATCGTATTACATCTACTAATAATCGAGAACATCTTTTTACTAATCATACACATTTTACCTCACTTTCTAAGATGTTGAGCATGCGAAGAGATCGAAGTCCTTTATGAGAAATGGATTAACTTCCGGTCCATCAAGAGCTGTTTAGTATTTCACACGCGCTATGCGCATTTTATCGTATCGATCCATAATAATGAACAGAAGTTTATAAGTTAAAGGTTTATATAAACTATAATTCAAATTCCTAACTTAGTTAAAATTCTACTTAAAAAAATGTTGATTACATATCAACGATCGAAACATTCAGAGAGTCTTAAGTCATCGATAACTAATCTATCTTCCGCTACAACGAAGTTTATAACGAATCCTATTATGTATTCTTCACAATAATCGCTGAATTGTTTTAAATTAAACCATTCATAGACTCGATAACCTGCTTCTACATCTCATCTATCGCAAGCAATTCATTACTTAGATTAATAATCTTCTCATCAATCTTATTGAACGATTGTTCTGTTGCTTACGTATTTGTTTCAATGTTCTGATTCAATGCTTTGATACCCATAACCACATACGGAATCATCGCAGACTCTCCAATCGTTAACTTCTAGTTTCTTTCTTGTTTTTCTTTTACTTTTTCTTTGCTAAAAAAGAACTTGGAGGAAAAAATGGGAAATGTTTGTAGTATTGAAATTAGAATTATTAAATAAAATGTAATTTATAACCCAGATGAGAGAAAATGCTTAGCTTGTTTTGAGCATGATGATGTTATGTCTATGATTTGCTAATTCAATGATTGTAAATACGATATCTGTGCTGGTTGCAATGAGTCTATCCGCAAATGTCCTATTTGTAGAACAGAATTCGATGATAATTCTTCTGAAGAATATGACTCAGATGATGATCATGATTTCGAGCTCGACGTTTTTGATAATGCACTTGATTAGTTCAATGGAATTAATGTGGTTGGAACCTGAGATTCCTGAATAAGATTATTACAGGAAAGCTGAAACTTACATTCAAGAAAATTTACGCTATTTTACATTGGAAGAATCTCCCTCAGACTATGCAGATAGTACTAATAGTGCTTATTAAAAGTATAGACTTGAGTATTTTGAGGATATGATGTATTCGGAATATCTTTACTAATGTGATTAGGAGGTCTTCGAAGGATTCCGAATCTCTTATCTTCTTGATAGGTTTTCTCTTTCTTTTCTCTTTTCTCTTTTCTATACTCATTAACTTTTATGGTTAATGGGCTTTTGTTCACGCATTGTTCTCTTGGGAAATTAGAATTATATAAACAATCACGAATAAAAATGAAGAGAATCCTTACTAACGCTTCAATCATAGGATAATTCGAAGTAGATCTTAATGCAATGACTCTGAAATAGCTCTCTGATAAGTATAAAGTATCTGTATCTGCTCTTTCTAGGTACAGAAGAAGTTTAGATGTTCAAACTGTTTCTAATACTTCGAAAGAAGAAAGTGCAGAAGAAAGTGTAGAGAAAGAGAAAGAGTCTTAAGCTTCAGAGTTAGCTTCAGAGAAAGAGTCTTAAACTTCAGAGTTAGAAGAAGCAGTTTCAGAGTCTTAATAAAAATAATAGATGTTTGTTTCTTCGTTTTAATAATCATAGATAATAGAAAATGAAGTTTCCTTCGCTGTTTAGAATGCTAATGAATCGTTGTTGGAATGTTTAGGAGATGAGATTGAAGCAAGTAAAGGTTAGAGAGAGATAGAAATTCCTGCAGTTCTATAAAAAGAGTTTAAGCCAGAAAGATAAAAAGAGTTTAAACCAGAATTATAAAAATAGTTCAAGCCAATATAATAAATCGAAATTAAAGCAGGATCTATGGATGAGAATGTTCTTAAGGATAATGGAAAGCGATAAGGTTTCATAGTCAAGATATGTAAATTCATGTAATTCTTTAAGAATGAGTCTTGTATGCAGATGATTGTTGGTTCCACCGAGAGATAAATTCTGCTATATTAAGCATCTTTGCACACAAAATCACTTGAAGATCTCGAATTGACCTTCAACACGATGTAATTCGAATTACTCTTTACGAGATCAACGTCTATTATTCCTGAAACAATAAAAAATGGTTTTGAATTAAGCGAGAGAGCTTTGCAATTATTCTCAATCAATGTTGTTGGGTGTTATGAAGAGATGTAGCAAGATCCGGAGTTTCAGTTTTATATGAATATGTTCCTCTGTGAGATTTCCACATGCCATCCGCTAAATCAGTTGTATTCTTCAAGTTCATTACAACCTATTAGATGAAATACTCTGAGAATAAATCAAACAATCAAGAGAAAACAAAATAGAAATTAGATAGTAAAGTATCGTCTGATATTTTATAGAGAATGAGCGAATTATGAAATTGATGAATAAATGTTTTGTAAAAATAGAATGTTTCTCCGATAGAAACGAGATCGAATCCTGAATCTACCGGAAGTAAAATGTTTTGCAGAAATCGTATCAAAAACGGAATTTGCAAAAATGGGATCAAATCTTGAATTCGCAAAAATAGAATATTTCTCTGGTAGAAATCGGATCAAATCTGGAATCTGTCGGAAGTAAAATGTTTTGCAAAAACGATAATGAAAATCGAATCTGCAAAAATAGAATGTTTTGTTTGCGAAAATTCATTTTGAAATTGAATCCCGCCTGCATTAATAACATGTTTTTTGTTTGACGATTCTCTGAAGCATTTGCTTTTAAACAAACATCATCAACTTAATTATAATTTAGAATATTAAATTCCAGCTTGTAAATTACATGTTAGATTCCTGAGTATCTATGCAGACGAATTCCAACCTGCAAATTGCCACGAACTCTTAGATTGATTTTTCTTTTATTTTCATTTATGTCATTTATTCCACCTAAAGGAATTATTTCGAGTTATATACCAAACCATTTTAGAATTAGAATTATTATGAATACTCTCAATTTCATTTTTATTATTTTTTAATTATTATGAAAGAAGGAAGGGTATTTTAATAAATAATAAATAACAGGAAAATCTTATTAACTTAGTTATGTTAGTAGTCTCAAAACGAAACTTGTCTCAAATTTTTGGAATCAGGTGTTAATTGCAGAGCTGTCTCTTCTGATCAGGTGTAATCTTACCTAATTTCAGACGATCTATAATGATCTTGCATATGTGTTATGATATGTTAGAATCACCTACGAGTACTCTTACATTTCGATATGCACCAAGTAATTCTGTATTCTCAAAAATGTCTGTAGAGGTATTCACACTGTCTGCTTCAGCACCTAATTCCTCGATGATAAATGTTTTAAACTTAGGGATGAGCTCGTTGAGCATTTCTTTAGCTGTGGGAAAAATAATCGACATTTATGTATTTTACGTATATAATAGGATTATCAGCGTTAATCATCTTTCGAGGAAAACAACACTCTTATCTTTAATTACAGCCATCTGATACTTAAAGAGGAATACACCGATTCTTAAGTTAGCATTCACAGCAGGGAGAGTTAATTCCAATTCGTAATCGTTGTCTGTGATGAGCTGACCACCAACGTAATCGCCCTTGAAGGCGAGTTTAGGATTTATGCAAAAGTTAAGAACATTAAGATTAGCGATAAGCATATTATTACTAAAGAGTAGTTTGCTCACAGAAGAAGTATCGGAGACTGTGTATTTATTCAATCCTTCAGTGATAAGAGCAACATCCTTGAAGTGACGAGCATTTACGCAATTGTTTATGACTGTATCGCAGGAAACGTTGTTCATGAGAGCTTGATTATTAGGTCCGATGAGTTTGTACGAGCTGACAGCTAATTGATTAGCGAGGAACTGAGTGTTTGCATCGTCTGCATTTTCCTTCGTTTGAACATAGAACATTATAAATGGACATACACCGTTCTGAGTGAGTTTGATTCTGAAAACATTGTTTACCGAAGCGTTTGAGTAATCGTAGGAGGAGAAATCAGCTTGGAGATAAGGTCCAGCCCACGAATTAAGTCGCTTCATGTCTGCATCGATGCGAGGAGATACTTTCTGATATTGTAAAAGAATCTCTGAACGTGCGAGGACGATGTTATCTATGTCAGCATAAGTAGAATCAGAATTAAATTATATTTCGATTCGAATATCACCTAAAGCGAAGAATGGATAGCCTCTGTTGTAGAGGAAAGAAGGTATTTCGAGTACGAATGGAAGTGTTGTACCGACTGCTAATGAGCCTGTGCCAGTGCTGTTGAGATTCGTAGCCATCGCTGAGACATTCGTCGATCGTATCTTGAGGAGATTGTGTAATTGTATGACTTCGGCAGGGATTTCTTCGATCTGTTTATTATTTATGAAAATCTTAAACGATTTAATCATTGCGAATGCATTCGTATACGTGTAAGCAGTCGTTGAAGAGTTCTGAACGGAGAAGATGTATTTTACTCGCTCAACGCAAGCGTAAGGAAGCGTATTCAGGATAAACGAGATTTTCTTACCACCGTTGAACACTGATTTCTTATCGTCTGTTTGCTGATAAGTTATAAATTCAGAGCAAGTGTTTGTGTAGTTACGTTCTTTGATGTTCACACGAATGTTACCGAGGACTGTTGGTTTGAAATCGTAGTCGTAGAGATTATCCTTACCGATCAAGTAGTCATGTCTGTCACCGTTTGGATTAAAGATCTGATTTACAGAGTGTTCTGCCATTGTCAAAAAATGAAAAAGGGAGTTATGTATTTATAAAGAAAGAAAAAAATCTATTTTTCAGAATCCGAAAAAGTTGAGAATCGTATCATCCGCTAGTTGGGCAATAACTCCCATGATGATGGGTAAACCAACCAACTCAAAGCTCTTTTTGGGTGAAGTGTTAAAGTACTTCTTTTTGAAGTAGGTTGTATAGAGCCAGTTGTAAATGAAGTAATTCGCAGCTGGAGTTGCAGCGTATGAAGATAATGATGTGAGATAAGCAGAATCGATTGTGCCTACGATTTTGTAAGAGAAAGCATCGGACAGGATCTTCGAAGCTGCGATTGAGATAGCGGTTAGACCTCCATCGTAGAGGGCCTGCTTTGTAGAGTAGCCTGAAACAAGAACATCATAGATGAGTTGTATCGAAGCCATGGTTAGTGGTGTAGCGATGAGCTAAGTAATATTCGAAACATTAATAACGTCGGTCATTTTTATAAAAAACAATTGCGGGATGATTTATATCAGTCACTACGTATAGAAAAAAGGAGATTGTGAATCTCGCTCACTAATTTATTGTATCTTTAACTTTTTAGAGGATTTAATTGAGTTGATTGTGTTTTTTATCGGAGATATTTTTTGAGTCACTTAGATTCGAAATCGATGTGTATAAATTCTCTTCGAGATACCTTCTCATTTATTAGCTTATACCTTATATTTCATATAAACGATTTAGAATGTCGATTTTATTATATTTTATTGTATTTTCATGATCTCATCGATATATGTATTGATTCCACTTATGCTGTTGTTGTACTCTTGATCTTATTTAGATATTTTTGATTTCTTTTTTTATTGTTTCTCCTCTGTAATGCTCTCTTCGTACTATGGAATACTCTCTTCTTACTATGGAATACTCTCTTCTTACTACGGAATTTATTATCGAGATTGATGAATAAATCTAGGTTGATCTTATTGAATTTGTCTAGTTTATGGATAAAAATAGAGCTAAGCAGGATTCTACTATTGTTGTTAAGGAATAAATTATTATTATTAAGGAATAAATTATTATCATTAAGGAATAAATTACAATTAAGGAATAAATTATACTTACGATTAGTTATCGATGATAGTATCGTTGATGGTATTGTTGATGGTATCGTTGATGGTATCGTTGATGGTATCGTTGGAGTTCGCTCTTTCTCTAGTGTTTTGTATCTGTAGCTACGATATCTCTAAATCTTTCCTCTTTATTATTTGTTCAAATTCATAATATCTTTATTGTAATAATTAATCATATTTCTATTATAGATCTTACTATTGTGTTTAGAGTATAGCACGCGCCTACTGCTCGTGATCTTATTTCTATCTTTTGAGTAGCTCTTAGGACTGTTGTTGATGATTCTACTATTATAACTATTATTGTAATAATTAGCTTTCATTGTTACGTATGTTTTACTATTCGAGCTATTGTTGTAGGTACTCGTTGTATTCTCGTTGTTTCTCAGCAGCTGTATTTCTAAGTCCTTCGAGTTGTTGATTATAGCTTTCGATCAGGAGATTTCTTTGAGTGAGATTATTAGCTTATTCTTACCGCAAGCGATTCATTTCCTCTTGGTATTAAGTCAGCGTTGTTCTGATTTGTATTAGATCTTAGTTACTACCAACGAGATTATCTTCCGCTGTGATCTTGTCTCTGTTTGTCTGATTCAGGAGATGAGTCAAGCGTTAGTTCTCCTCCCTGAGATTTATATTTTCTTGAGTGATTTGATTTACTCTAATATTTATATCTTCTTCTGTGATATTCTTTTGTTCAATGAATTGACGTAATTGTACATTCTCCTGCTGGAGATTAACTATGTTTTACTATAAGTTTCCAGTCTGTCGGTGTAATTCCTCATTGTTCTATAGTGTTGTCAGTTGTACTTGTTAAAGCTCTTCAAACTGTTACTGGATTCTGTTTCTTGCCTCTTCGTCTCTTCGTGCTAATATAGTTACCTCGATAACACGATTCGTTCTTCTTCCATTTCTAGAATCTTAGTTTATAACTACTTGTTTTTCGCGTTAAACTAATTCTATGTTATCTCGTTTGAGACGAGTTTCTAACGTAGCTGCTCAACTTCATTATTTAGTCTTGCAATGAATAAATCCTTCTCTAGGATTTATTTTCCTTTTTAGATCATCTTCTCTTGGAGTTTGTTTAGTTCTATCAACACTCCATTGTCTTATGGTTATGGAGTTTCTTAGAAAGATAGTTTACGTATCATCTCTTCTATCTGAGCTGTAAGTTTCTGTTCATTTTCTGTCGCTCTATGCAAGTCTGTGACTTATTATGCTCTGAGTTTCTCTAATTCTTCATTCAATTTATGGTTTCTGACTCGTGCTGCTGTTTTCTCTTATTCATTTGCGTCTGCTTTGATTGAAATCGAATCGAATTTAGAAGTTATATCTTCCATTTCTTTATCCCGTTTCTGCATAACTTCTTATTATTTCTGAATCAGTGTTGAATATTCTTTTAACTAAGTATCTTGCGATAATTTCTCTTTCCGTAGTAATTCGAATTCTTACTATCTTGTAGTTGTAGTTCGTTTTAGCTTGTCTTATCTTTGTTTCCTTTTCGGCGATTTACTTCTCGAGTTAAGCAGTCTTTTTAGTTGTAAGAGATTGTTCTTCAATCTACTTCTTTAGCGTATCTATTTAGTTTTGGAGTTCTTTTACTTCAGCTTCATACTCATTAACAAAACTCATCGATTCATCTTATTCTGGCTAATATTTTTTAGGAATAGGAGAAACATCTCTCTTCTTCTCTTCTTTGAGATCTAATCTATTGAAGCTCTTTGTTAATGTATCTTCATCTTGCTTGAAAGAAGTCTTTTTCTTTAAAATCGGTTTTGGAGGTGGTGTAACTGGTCTCTTTTGAGTTTATACAGAGTTTATAGATTAATTTAGTAATTGTTAAGAGTTTTAACGAGATAACTGTGTTGATTGTGATGGTTGTTTCTATTCGATTGGTTTTTCGGTTGTTCCTTTCTTTTAGCTAACAAATAATCAGTCAAATCTTCCTTGTCTTTATCCTTCCGATCCATTATTGTGATTTGTATTCTATATCATCAGCTTTTATCAATTAGTTTCTTCACTTTTTCATAACCTTGGTTGCTTTCTTTGGTAGTGTCTTGTCGGAGAATGTATCAATGGGGAATTCAAGATCAACTTATTTATCAACCAGAGTTTTTATCGGTGTGCACATGTTAAGAGATCGAAGGTAACAATCTTATAGACGGAGACCTGTCTTCTTCGTATTCTTTAAGAATGATTTAACAAATGTTTTTAATTCCCCTTTAGCTTCTTCGCTCTAACCATACTCATCGTTTTATTATTGAAGATCATCTTTTATTTATTATAGTGCTTGTTCACGCTCATCTTCTTATCCTTCCTCTATTTCTTCATCTTCCAGTGCTTCTTGAGCTTGTATAGATTCTACTAATATTGTTTAGAGTCGGATACTTCTGTTAAAGAATTTTTTTTCTCTCATTATTTCATAATATAGTTTCTGTATGCAGATCTGAACACTCTCGATATAGAAATCATAGAGGAAATCCATACGATCTATTTTCTAAGCATCATAGATGCTCATCACATTTTAAGTGATCCAACCTTCTTCTTCTTCTTCTTCTTCTTCTTCTTCTTCTTCTCGTTAAACGTATTCACTCTTTACGGCTTTAGCGAGTTGTAGACGTTGCATGATCTAATACTTTATATTGAGCTCACTCTTGAGATCTTCATGGATCTAATCGGAGAATGTCTTCACTGCATAGATCTGTGAGTTACGGTTGTAGTAGAAAATATTCTCTGCACCGACTATCCTCTCGGGGGTAAATGTTAGCATTAGTATGTAAAAAGAAATTGTTTATATGATTAAACAAACGAAAAAGAAAGAAATTATAAAATAGAATTGTTTTTACTCACTTGTTGGCAAATGTTTTAACTTTGCAGACCTTCTTCGCTTTGACAACTGGGTTAGTGCCAAGGTTTGTGATCTCCGTTACTCTCTCGTTCATATCCTGCACATTCATGATTGCGATTCTGGATTGTCCAGGGTATTTCTTCTCGATGAGCTTAGTAAACAGATTAAATACGATTGGATAGATCGTCTTGATCTCTTCGATGATTGTGTTCATGCTCTAACCGATTGGCTATTGATTCGTATTGTACCAATCCTTAGTCGTATTTCCATCATCATCGCTTTCGATATTCTCCCACACAAACCAATTGAATCTGTGCAGGAAATACATGAAGAATATTGCGAGGGCATTATTCATCTTTCTAACTTCTTCGAATTGTTGACTCTATGCAATATTATGGATATCATGATCTTCATCTTTATTGTTTCTTGTGAACTCTCTTTTCAACCAATTCTACATGAAGAGGGCATTGAGTTGTTCCTGAAAAGCTAGGATATTTCTATGATCAAGTTGTGCGCTCAATCCCGAATAGACCATAGTTACATTAATCTCTTCACCCGGATCGTTTTTGTATGTAGTGACAAGTGCATCGATCATCTTGAATCCGTCGAAATAGAACTGCTTCGATCCGCCGATAGTATCTCTCTCTAAGAAACTCATTATAATATTTGATTATTTGTTTTATAACATTCGTATTCGAAAAAGAGTTGGATGGGCGAAGCGATGGGAAATAATGCACCGCTGTTCTTACGGAGTTCAACGTTCACAGAGGAGAAGGAGCAAGCGCAGTGGATTGTATTCTCCGATGTTTTGTTCGAGTATTGGATGTTCTATCCTCTCTGTGAAGCATTTAGGACAATGAAAGAAAATAGAGCATCATAACTACATGCTTGTGCTGCTTAACAATCGGGTATCTCTGTGATGTTTATGAGTATAGCTTGCGGCATTTGCAGATTTGGAGTCTATTCACTTGTGTAGTAGGAAGAACCGCTGTAGGATGTTTGTCGGAAGCCGAGGATGAGCGCGAGTTCTTTGGAAAAAGTGAGAGTAAAATTGGTTGTTGCTGCACTTGCGATTGTAATTCTATAGCTCTGTGTAGAAAAGGTGAATGAATAAAGACTACTCGTACTCGATGTGAGTGCTTGGAGTAGATTCGTGAGTGAGTAATTGCCGTTGGTGATGTTATAGATTGTCCCATTGATGTGAAAGATATTGCTTGAGATGTCGATGAGTGAATTATCGAATGGAATAACTGCTCTAGTGAGTTTGATGTACTTCGTAATAGTTATCCTCTCTGTGAGCTATGCTTTGAAGTCGTAGTGGCGAGAAACGTTCAGATTAGTACTATCGATAAAAAGAGATTAAGCCATTTTTTATTTCTTTTTTTCTTTTTTTTTTCCTGCTAGTTTCTATTCTTCAATAGAATAGTATTAATCTATAGATATCATTAAATAGTTAGGTTTTCGTATATTTGATAGTAAATGGTATGAGCGTTTAGGTAAGAGTCCGACTGTGGGGAAGTTAAAGTTGATAGGTGTTATATTGCAGTATTAGTTAAGCGATAGTTTTTTTCCAGATTTTTTAATTAAGCAAAGTTTTTTTTGGGGCACAAATACTATATTTTACCATTTTTACCAGAAGAATATTAGAAATTTTTATTAGAATTACATACTAACATACACTAAACCACCCATTCAACCCGTGATGGTGAGGGCTCCAAGGCCTGCTATATGTTGTTGTTGTTGTAAATTAAATAAATCTTCTATTAATCTTTTTACTCTTAAATTAACTTCAGGCACTCTCTTAGTATGGATTGAAACAAAACTAACAATCACACAACATTTCGTGTAAAGTAAATACAAGA
>Ga0302271_10003099_pt1 | contig 14350 bp, 7 predicted proteins | sample III_Bog_N1_1_FD_198767 | JGI IMG/M metagenome (GOLD analysis project Ga0302271, IMG submission 198767) | Peat permafrost microbial communities from Stordalen Mire near Abisko, Sweden - III_Bog_N1_1 | ecosystem: Environmental > Terrestrial > Soil > Wetlands > Peat | place: Sweden: Abisko... | reverse complement strand
AAATGCATCTATTATTCAAAAAAAAGAGTATTTAATTCAAAAGAAATTATGTATTAATATTTTAGTAATTTAAGGGTTTATTGGAAATAAGAAGCAGAAAGTGTGAGAGAGTGTGTGAAAGATCAGCTATTTTCCAATCAAACAATGCCCTATCTAGATTTTAAAATGTGTTATTATTACAAAAGACAGTGGGGCAATTTACTTAAGAAATCTAATAATTATTAAGGCTTGATAAAGAAAAACCAATTGTTTTTAAGTATAATACATTTGAGAAATTAACATAAAAACAAAAAGAAAGAAGTTTAAAAACACTTTGGATTTTTTAATTCCAAGAAATTTCTCTTTTTTTTCTTCAAAATCAACCTTCGCAACTCTCTCAATCTGATTTCTGCTTAACCATCAGTGATCGGACAAATTAAATAGGTGTATTGATCACCCAGAATATCGCAAGATGCACTAGCACTGTCAAAAACGAAGCAAAGTTCAAATAAATATCTGCTAAGATATAATAGTAGTTCCCCCATATTGGGTATGTAGGATCGCTTTCAGGGTGGCAAAGAGTGAAATTCAAATTCGACCAAGTTAGCACACTCTACGGCATCATGTATAATCGCTAGTAGAGTATGTGAATTCCGAATCCAAAGTATTATTACACAATCAGAGTCCCAAACGATTGTTTGAAGAATCCATATCTTCCGAAGAGCATAAGTGCGAGAGGTCCTACGAATGCTGCGAGATAATGCTCAATCCAGAAGAAAGCTACCTCAAAAGGTAAATTCATTCCGACAACAACTGGTAATGCTAACGCTGAATATGGTCCAAATAACCATCTCAAGTAACTGATGAACATTACTGCTTTGGTTTTGGTTTTCTCAGTTACCAATAGAATTCCTGAAAACAGCAATACAAAGTGGCAAGGGTTGTTCATGAAGATTCCTCTACGAGTGTAGAACTTATACCATGCCATGACTAAGTAAGTTGCAATGCAGGCATATCCGATTAATTTCTCCCATATGCAAGGGGCGAGATTCTTCACGAGGGATAAGTCTAACTCTTTTGATTTTTTAATGCAATTCCATGAAAAGTAGATGATAACGAGGTTGTATGCAACACTAATAGCAGCGATAATGACTCTGAATTCAAGTGTCATTGACGCTGCACATTTAGGTCCACCATCGCTGAACTCTTCGAACTCCTCGGAATATACACCTCCGAAATAAACATCTAAGAATTAATGAACAAATTCCATTTTTTGAGTAGTCTTCTGCTTCTCCTGTTTTGATTTGTCAGCTAATTATTTATTTTTTTTAAATTCTTTTTTTCTTGAATTTCTTTTAATCTTATCTTCGATTTCCTTCTTTTTCGGAGGTTTAACTCAGCCAATCAAAGTAGCTTAAAAAAAACAAAATCAAGCTTCTTAAATGTCTCTTTGAAGTTAAACTCTCTCTCTCTCCTTAAAAAGATCTTTAACTTACATAGTATTTCTTTGTTTTTGATAATTTCTATGAATAAATGACGTAAATGACATCATTTTGATATTCCAATTCTGAAAGAATTATTCGAAACAAATCATCTTTTCGGATTTCATTGTCTAAACGCTAGAAGGAACTTCCACTATCACAGTAAACTTTTTCTTAAACAATCATTGTTGATTCAATTCAATCAATTGGGGGGTGGGTAAAGTTAATTAACTTCTTCATGAGCTAGATTATTGTAATTAAATTGAAATTGCAGCCATAAAACTATTATTTCTGGGAATAAAGTTAAAATGTTCTATTTAGCTTCAAGGAAGGAAGTTCAAAATTAAAAAGATTAGCCTTCCTTCTTTTATTTAGTCATTTGGCCTCCTGAGCAGATATTAATAATATTATTTCGACTAAACTCCTGCTTGCTCACCACTCATTTTGATGCAATAACTTACAGACTAATTTAGTTCTTTAGGGGAAAGACAGATTAACTAATGCTGAAAAAGATACAGCTTGTAATACAAAAACACATAACAAATCCACTTGAAGATTTCTAAACGGCAAATGTATTTTTTCAAGGGAACTACTACACCAAAAGCGATCCACGATTTGAAGGCGGGCTAACAACATTAAACGAGAACTTAACCGTTGATTTCCCATGCGATGTGTCTTTCCCAAAAGCCTTTGAAGATTCCAACGGAGAAGTTGATTTCCCTGTCGAAGTTGTTTTAAACTAGCTGCTCAGAAACAAATTCCTTTGTTGTGACTTTATTTTGCTGTTATCTGCTGTTAAGTTAGTAGCAGTTGTAGCAGCTGAACCTAGCTATGATTTTGTGTTATTTCTTGTGTTATTACCATTTTTAACAATCGATATCGAAGGCATTTTTATCTCATGCAGACTTGTTGCATGGAATGTTTTCGACCTAAGCGATTCCTACGAAGCAATTTACATCCTAGACGACCCACGGGATGTAAACACAGATGGTGTATGTGGTAACGATAAAATTGTACCTGCTCGCTGGTGCTTGTTTTGTTTCCTGTTGAACGCTACTTTTGTGAGGATGTAATTCAGTGTCTTGAGATGATACAGCGCAGTCGTATTATCCAATAATATTTACGAAATAGTAATGAGCCTTCTCAATATATATAATAGCCTTTTGAGTCTTTTTAAATTTCTTGGTTCAGCCTCATGCAATTTCATCGATTTAGTTAAAACCCCACTAAGTACTTCCCTTGCTTTGAGGAGATCTCCTCTGAGATAATGAATATTCCCAATATTCTCCAGTGCATCGAGCGTGTCACTTTTCGTCTCGGTTAATAGATTTAAGCATTTCTACGCATACTCAAATGCTTCGTCTAATCTACCTGTGTCACGCAGATTCAAAGCGAGTTAATGCAAGCATAATAAATAATCTTTGGTATCTTAGTTTTGCTGGAAGTACAGTGACTACGACTAGCTATTGCTGTTATTAGCTGTTTACTGCTGTTACTATTGTTGCTGCTGCTTTAGTGCATCAAACAACAGCGTCAATGCATCTTCCAATCTGTTTTAGTGTCTCATAATCACGCCGATTTCTACTTTTATCTGCATATTCATCAGCAAACATTAATTGTACCCTTGCTGTGACACAGTAGTGGAGACACTCTACCCGTACATCTATTGCTGTTATTGCTGTTATTACTAAAACTACTAAATTTACTTATCAACTACTGTAAGCGCAGCATGGCAATGCGTGATGCCTTCACTGAATAATCCATATTCAGCTAAAACTGCGCCGATTAATCGATAAGTCTCCGCGAAATCAATATGAAACTCACTGAGTAATTGTCGTTACGTTTAAATGCACTCTTCCAAGCACGCCATCGCCATCACTTTCTCTTCTTTATCAAACAACGCACGAGCTTTCCTTTAAAGCTACTAGGCATACTGTTAAGAGCATTTCCCATATATTTAAGCATATATCAGGAGTACCCTTTCAATTGTCTTAATGCGCTCATCGATTTATCCTGAATATCTCTCATAAATCGATGTGATTATCGTTGATATTTCTTCATATTCTTTAGCTACGAGCATTGCTTTCTGCGATTTATCTTTCGATTTACTTATGATAACTTCGATTTCCCTTTCGAATCTATCCATCTACAGTAGTGAATACTTCAAGCACTCATCCCATTAGCCTTCTTTGAATAGCTGCACAGCTAATTTCTGCTAGGAGCGGACAGTCTCAGGATGCGATTCACCTAAGATCTTAATATTGTCGATCATTTCTTTCCGTATCGCAGCGGAACCATTCTCAACAGGGGAGAGTCTCTTCATGATGAAGTGTACAAGTGTGCAGATTAACACAAAATACTTTCAATACAGTTGTTTATCTTTCCTTTAGATCAATAACAAATTACTAATTTCAGAAAGTTCAGTAATCCTATTCTCACTTGCGGAATTCCTTCGGTGTTAAATAAATCTCCTTGCTGTACCATCAATACTGCCCCACCCACACAAATCAGTTTCGATTTAGTCATATTCTCTCTCTTTTTCTCTTTCCTAACAATATATTCTTCACCCTAAAAACCTATTTTTTCTTTCTCATAATTGTTTCTGTTACTGAAATGCATAAACACAAATGTAAACTAGTCATTAATTGCTATTCTAGAATTATAGATCTTTTGATTTTATATAGATTAATCTCTTTCCATGACCTTTAGGTCGATAGTAGTTATTTTGAATTTCTGGATTCATTACTACTTGCATCTGCAGCTAATCTTATGGGTAATATTTCGATTACTTCTACCCAAAAATAAGATTTTTACTATTATTTTACTAATTGCTATTGTTAGAGTTGTTGTTATTATTGCTATTTCCCTTATCTTCTTAGTTAAAAACACTTTTACTTCTCTTCAAAAATGAAATAACTCCTTTGACTTTTTCATTTTATTTCTCTAGATCTTGTAGAGCTGGCTTTTACTGCTGCTACTACTACTTTTGATTAGATCTTTCATTGTTCAAAGCAAGTTTCATTTAACTTTGAGACAATCCAGATTCTCTAAACACTGAAGAAGATACATTTTATTTCTAAGGAGTGCTAACCACACTATTAGATGTCCTTTTCAACACAATCCCTGGTGTCCATCGTTTCTAAGCAATCCCTGATATATTTCCAAATGTTTTTTGTATTTTCTCAGGTGATTTAAGTGAGGAATCAGTAAATTCTTTGGGCGAATATTCTTCTTTCCCTTCTGTTTTTAATGTCTCCTAGCGTTGTTGGCTTATTAAAGATTATCTTGTCTTAGAAGGACTCGTGAGTACTTTCGTTCCAGAGTTCTATTATGAGGAAAGTCTTTGGTTCATCTGAGAAGCTAAGTCTACGGAATTATTTGTTCCTGAAATGCGGGTGATTTTAGAGAATATATCGCGAGTTTGCTTGGTGGTTCTTACAACAACTGTCTTCGAATTGACTTCCCAGACTTTATTAGAAGACTGCCTCAATGCAGATTGATTTTATTCACTGGCTTATTCTTGGTTTTGATGAGGTACTGCTAAGAATGATTCTGATTTTTATTCGCTTTGAGTAACTTCAGAGAAAGATAATCTCACTTGACAATCAACTTATTTTCTATTCTATTCTTCTTGTTAATCGATTTACTCTATCTTAGTGTCAGTCTTATTCTGTTTGCTCATATTGCTGGCATTCTATGTTTGTTCTTCTTTTCTGTTTTAGATATCTTTTCTAAAATCCTTAAGAAAACTACCAGTGAAATGACCAAAACTATCTTTTTCACCTTGTTTCGAAGCCAACATTAGAGGAGAGCTCACACGGATTACTCCATGCTGTTGTTGCTTCTGTTTAGAGGCTGATTTTAGATCTGGACTTCCTCTTTCAGTAGAAAATATTATTTGATCAGTATTATTTGCTCTTTCTTACTTTTGCAATTCAAAACTTGAATACGGTCGTGAAATATTCTGGTTCTTAAAAGATTTTTCAGTGAATTAGGTAGTGCTTATTTCCGATTCCTTGAGCAATACATCGTCACTCTAAGATCTCTCTTCTGTCAGTTCCTTTTCCTCATTGGGTTAATTTTGAGTAATTTGAAACCCAGATGACAGTTCATTGCTAGAATTGTTAAAACTTTTCTTATTTTTCTCATGATTGAATTATCGTTAACTGGTGTTATGCTAATTCCCTTGATTTTGATTATTTTCTGCATCTTTTGAAGCAGATTTAATTGCTAAATGTAAACTCACAGATGTTGAATTATTTTCTTTATTTTTGACCTTAATAATGTGATTTCCATTCCGAGAAAGTACCTACCTCTAGAAAATATCTCTATTCTCCGAATCTACACCTAAAACACTTCTTCGCTGTTTTAAAGCTTCTCGAATCTTGTCTAAGCTCTTCAAGTCTTCAATCATTGTCGTAGTCTATTCAATTTAATCTATCCTCTGCTTATCTTAGCCATCTTAAAAAGGTAGTGGTTCTTTTTAGGGTTGCCTTTACTATGAAAACAAGAATCCATGAACGAAATCATTAACTAATGATGGGTTTATTTCCAATTATGAGCTACTTTTTGTTAAGTTTATTTTAGAATCAGAGTTGATTTGCTTTGACGAACTACCACTACCAATTACAATTACTCCTCCCGTCGCTGAAGATTTTGTTAAAGTTCTTTAGATAAAATTTCTTTACGCTTTGAGGCATTGCTGGTTTTATTATCCCTCTGAAAAGGTACTTGGATGCTTTATTTACTCAGATTTAAGTTCTTCAGTATCGTTTAACTCAGTTAAAGAAGGATTTTCAGAAAATACAGGAAAAATAATATTTTAAGAAGAAGAAAATGAACTTCTCTCGAGTTCATCTTATTAAGGTAATTGCGAAGTTATAGTTCCTAATTGTTCTTGAGAATTTGTCTTACCATTTAGCACTACTGATGGGATATTTGGCTTTTAGTTACTTACGTGAATATCTGCTTTTGAAGTGAATCTTATCAACTACTAATTCGACTAGGATAATCTCGAAACAGATGATTTTCGCTGAATAAAACCTTTAATTTTCTTCTCTTCAACTTATTCATCTTGTAAAGGACGTGCATAAGAAGGACATCTTGGAGTTTAACTAATCTAATAAGTCTCATTGAGTAATGCTTAAGTGTCTAGATACGATTATAACTCAAAAATATCAGCACAAAGATGCTACGGAAGATGGTAATCAAATGCAAAAAATGGAGATAAATTGTATGTTTTCACTGCTTTTTCTCGAATTATTTGCTGATAAGAGAAAGGATCAAACGATATTTCCTTCATCAGCGCGTTAAGCATTCCTATTTCATTCGATTTCTCTTCAATTGCCCTTTGCACTTCAGAAATATTCTTCTAAGCATACCTCAGTGTTTTAGCCTTTTTTTCTGATTATTTCTCAGCAAACCGTTACTCATTCTTTAAGTCTAGCACTATTCTCTACATTCTTTCTTTGAGTTCTCTAATTTTATAATAATTACTAAAAATCTTTTAATTATCCCCAAACTTAGTCATATTCTACTCTAATGACTCCAACAAAGCTGTATTTTTATCTGATCTTTCAACTATTTTTTCTTCTTGCTGCTCAATTTCACTTACTTTCTACGTAAGCGCTCGATTCTTCGTTTATTCTTGCAGCTACTTTGATTTTAAATATTTGATCTCCGAATCATATGAATCGCGTAATGTCTGGATATTCCCAGTTGTTGATCCGATTATCGAATTCCTCGCAGTTTACGTTGTGTTATCCTATTTCAATTACTTAATCGAGCTGATTATATTACTGATGTGTTTCGCCGTATTCTTTAACTTCGAAGCTGTAATATGCTTAGTTTTATCAAGTTTTATAAATTTCTCCTCCATTTCACGTAGAAATTCTTTTTACTCAGCTCCCATGAAATCTTTAGTAGATTTAGTAGCTTGAGACATTCTTTTCTTTTAATTTTAGTTATATCCTCCGTCTTTAATCGTTGAAATATCCTCAATATTGTTGTTAAGAACTTATTATGTCTTTTTATTCTTCTTTTGTATTGTTGAAGTTATCCAACTAAGGTAAGTTTACAAATGTAGATCTTTCGGATTGAGCTTTTTGTTCGCTATTGAGATGTAATTTAGAAATTATTCAGAAAGTTACTGAGCACTTACTAGCAATCCTTTTTGCCTCTCCTTTTCTTTGAGGAGCTTATCTGTGCTCATAGTATTGAATTTTGAAGGGATTTATTTCAATAAATTTGTTAGCTATCCTGTGACTGCTTGAAGATCTTTATCTCCCATCAAAAAGAACTACTAGTCTTTTAACTTTGCTTTAATCTACTCAATCTTATGTAATATTCGACTCTCATCAATCTCAACTTATTATTGCTGCAATTAGAATTACAGTTTCGATTGTTGTTTTTCTTGTTATTATGGTTTCGATATTTCAACAAATTACCTTTACTCATTCAATGACAAATCTTATCTACTCAAATCCTCTCTTGGTTGTGATTCTGTAGAAGGTTGATTAGTTTTTTATTCTTCTTCTTCTCCTTCTCCTTCTTCATTTTCATCTTCTTATTCCTCATTTTACTCTTCTTCACATTCATCGATATTCTCTTCATTACCTCCATAATTAGTCCCCATTTTCTTTGTCATCTCTTGACTTACACCATCTTACAAAACACTCTCTCCTGCTTATCCCTTGAACTCATTATTATCTTTATCTTTTTTGGAGCTTTCTTTATTCTTTTCTTTGATCTTCAAATCATCTTCTTTCAACTCATTCCTATTTTAATATTTTCAGCAAAACAAAAACTTAAGTCTCTAATGATAATTTGCCCAAAACCCCTAAATCTCTTCCATTATCATACTTTGAATCGCATCGCTTTTTAGATTTCCCTTTCTTTCCAGTTGTCTTTTTCTTTGAACCTGGAGGCATCACTCAATATGTGTTAGATCCTCAACAAACCCCCTCTGCAATCTTTCCTGCGTGACTCCTTATATCTTATTAATCTTTTGAGTGTGAAACCAGCTATTTCGTTCACACAAATTAGATTAACAGATAAAATAAACTCCTATCAAATAATATTTTCATAAGAGCTACCTTTTGAAAAAATCAATAATTGCTTGGTTAGTTATCACAAATTATAATCCCCCATTCTACTCCCCTATCCACTATCTGATTATCCTTAAGAAATTCAATCATTTAATACTATTTAGTTATCCTCCAATTATTTCGCTTTTTATTTTTTCAAATGAAAAAAATCTATTTTCTTTAAATATTCCAAACAAATATTGATTGGTCTAATAAGTAGTTGGTAGATTTAGTACTTTATTTTAAAATTGTTGTTGATGGATTGTCATTTTTTCAACTTACTTCAAAGTGAGAAGGAAACTAACAATAACTATGCCAGATTGTGCTGTTTCCAAGGTTTAAAAGTAAAAGTAGCAATAAAACTAAAATGATAAAACTCTAGGTTTTTCTTGCTAGGAAGCTATATTTATTTGTATTATCAAGTTCACTGATAATATGGATTTAAGCTCTATCTATTGGGTCTTTTTCAGCGTTTTTATGGCAATCAGTCAGATCTTCAATAGATATTAATGAGTTAGTTGTATTTATTTCCAGATTATTTTTTTAAGAAACTCTAGATATTTCTAACTCAGATAACTCTTCTTCGATAACATCAAGGCTTTTTGAATTACAAAAGTCTTTTTCCTGTATCATATCTACTAATGAGAAAACTACATCTGAAGGTAATTCCTCTTTAGACGGCAAGGTATTCGAACACTCTTCAAATAATGGAGAAACTTCAGTTTTATCAATACTCATTTTCTTTTTTTAAAATTTAGATGATTTTTTGGAGGGAGAATTATGGTTATTTTACTTATTTTAGTCCATATGTTGATATTTATTTTAGTCAGATAGGTTGTTAAAACAGTTTTATATGCCATTTGAAGCTAAATTTTAAGTTTAAGCTGATGGATAGTGATCATTTTTAAGAATAGTATTATCTTTTTGAATGATATTAGTAATATTTGTGCTGTTTTGATGAGTTTTAAATTAGTAATTCAGTTCAGAACTAGTTTATTTTGGTGTTGGATGTCGTAAAAGAATTTCAGCTTCTTTCTATTATGAGGAGTTTGCTAAAATATCTACTGAATTCATTGGAAATTTGAAGTCAGTTCTTTTATGCGACTATTGATGTTCTTCAGAAAATAGGGGAAAAAGCTACTCCTTTTTCAATAACTGCTAACACGTTTATTACTTTTCCCCATCTAACAGACAACTTTGCTATCCTTCTAGATAATAACTTTCCCCAAGTTACTTCTTACCTTTCAGTGAAGAACAATTGAAAGGAGAAAAACGAGATAAACTAAGAGAATTCATCTTTGTTTTTTCTTCTTTATTGTTACTACTAAAATAATTAGAACTAGGCAGCTTAGGGCAATCTAACTTAGATTTGTCAGGTAGAATTACATTTGAACTTGGGCTCTTTATTTAATATTTGTTTACTGGGCTATTATTTCCATTGCCATTGGTATTTCCATAAATAATTTGCTTTTCTTTACTTGTATACTTCCTAGCAATCTCCAATATATCTTAGTCAGTTTAGAAAGATGGATTAGACAATTTAGAAGGTCTTTTCATTGTAAAATAACTCTCAGCAGTTTGAGTGAACAATTCTCTTTAGTTAGATTCCATGCTCAAGTTGGAAGAAAGTGTTGAAGTTGATCTTGTTTCCCTGGTGACTTCTTGAGGAACAGAATTATTAGTTGAATTGAGTTGATATGTTTAGTCCTTTAGTTAATAACGAGTATTATTAAACGAATAGCATTAGTTTCTTTTGGGTTGTTAATTGTTTTTTTCTTATTGGTAGGTAACTTTTTTAAAAAGTTCAAGAGGTTGTTCATTCTAGCTTTCTCTTTAAACAATAGGAGGAATTATATTTTTTTATTGAACTGAATTTGGCTTATTGAATGTTCTTAATTGCTCTGGAGATAACAATTTGGTTTAAGTATTGATAATTGTATCTTAAGTTCTTTAAACTTGAGATAATAAGGGTGAGGATACTGTTTGAATAATCGGTGGATTCTAAAGCTGTGAAGAATTGGCTTAAGCTAAGAGATATGGTGCAGAGGAGAAAGTTCGCTGTGAAATAAGGATATTTTGACATTTTGTTGAATTTCCTTGTTATTAAGAAATAAAAAATGAAGTTGATTGCGGCATAAAAGATGAGTTTATGTGAAATGAGGGAATCTGTTAGTGAAATCTATCAATAGTTTAGAAATATTGCTACAAAGGGATCATTTCTTTTTAAGAAAACTCAAGTGTGAGTTGCTACTTTTGAATAAGTTTCTGTCTCAAAAAGTTATTCAAATCAATTTGTTGGAGTTTAAAACTTCTAATCAGCATATTAATCTTCTAGAAAATTAGGAGTTTTAAGGGGCTCGCTTACTGTTTTTTTATATTTGGGAAAAGTGTCTAAAATAAATGTGATGTAAATGCGTTATGCAAAATCTGAAATGATTATTTAAGGGCTTAAATAATAAAAAAATACTTTTTTTAAAAACAATTTTGCAAATTTTTATATGAAAATCTATCAGAACAAAGACAATAGATGTCAATCTACTAGTCTTTTTCAACAAATTTATTTTAAATTGCGCTTAAACAAGGTTTGAAGTGAATTGTTGTTAAATGAAGTTGAGTTCTAAAAAAGAAAACTGTAAACTGATTAAATTTCTTAATTTTTCAAAAGTGATTCCCAAACAAAGGGATTAATAAAATTGTTCAAAAATATTTTGCAACTGTTTTACACAGTCTATGATTGACATTCGAATGCTTTTTAGGATTATAGCTTAGAGATAACTAGAAAATAATGAAAGAAATGAGAAAAATCAAAATAGTAGAAATAATTCCATAATATCAGTTTTATTAAGGAGGTATTCAATATTTAAATCATTAATGCAAATGAAAGATCTTAGAAAGACGTTCAACAGTATGATGTTGTTGAGCTTTTATGATCTGAATATCAAAAACTAAGTTTTTAAATAAAGAAATCACTCATAAAACTCTGTTTGAAAAAAAATACTATTTTTAAATCAGGTTTTAGTTCATATTTTAGAGTATAAAATGCTCATTTGATACATTTATTTGTGATTTGTCTTTAGCCATCAAGCTAAATAAGTATCACAACATTTAACAATGCTTATCCTAGTTTTAAGTGGAAGTTGAATATTTGAAAAACGCATTTAAAAACAAAAAAGACAAGAATAAAAAAAATGAGAAAAAGATAATAAAGTTATTCTTTGCTTTGGAATGCTCATTACAAACACAAACACAAAAATCAGTATCAAGAAAACATATGAAAATCATTTAATCTCAGCATTCGCCATCATTTCAAGCACTTGTTCAATAAGAACTTGGAACTCTTGTTGAGAGAGTTTACCATCTCCATTCTCATCGAGCTCCTTGAGGACTTCTTCAACTTCTTCCTTACTGGGTTTTTCAACACCAATATCGACAGCGACGTTGATCATGACTTGCTCGAGTTCATTTCTCTCCAAGTAGCCTGATCCATCGATATCTACAGCCTTGAAAGCTGCTTCCGTGATCTTGAGTAATTTTGACTTATCTTTTAAAATATCCTTGATTCCACTCATTTATCTAAATTCTTTTTTTAAATATACTCTTGATTTGATTTTCTCTTGAATTTAAGAATTATTATGTGAACTATCTTCAACCCACTTGCTATTAAGCAGAGGGAATTTTCATTTCTTTCAGCATTCCCATAGAAATTTTTCTATATCATTTAATAATTTGAGTTTTTCTCCAGTTCTCTTATCTAAAACATCTTTTTCTTCGTTTTTAAAAGATCCTTCTAGCATTTTGGTTTTTTATTTATTGAATAAATCATTCATAGCATAAGTATGAAACCTTAAGTTTTTTACTGATTCTTTGAAGTAAAGTATTTATGCTAACTTAATAATAAGAACAATCTTTCGTCTACGGAAGAAAAACAAAAGTTAGATTGTTAATCATTTCCATATTTTCACAAATAAATTAGACCATTAAAAGAACGTCCTTTACTAAATAAGTTCATTGATTACAATAAAAATAAGAGTCATTTCAATGAACTAATCTGAAAAAGCTGGATAATTTAATAACATCGTAAAAAAGCTGAAAGAGAGAAATTGTTATAATAATGCTATTTAATTTTTTCAAGTTAAAGTAATTGTTAATACGTTAAACAACATTTATTAATGGAGAAGAATCTCTAAATGAATCGAAAACGAGTTCTAATTTCATATTTTTTATTGATTTTATTATTTCTAATCAATTAAAGAACCTTCTCACACTTGCTAAAATGAATTAAGCTAAATTTTTTTAATTATTCTCTTCTTATTTTATCTCATTCTTTCTTGATTGCCCATTTATGAAAGCAGCTAACCTCCAAAAAAAAGCTAAAGAAATTTTAAATACCTTCTTTCAAGCAATAAAAATTATGAAAATTTGGATAGTTTTCCTTAAATTAGGTCTAGAGTGAGAGCGGAAAGATTAATTAGAGGAAAATATAAGAATAAAAAAAGTTTTAATCTCGAAGATGCTACTCTAAAAATTGAGATATCTGCATTGCGCTAAGGCACTGCAGCGATAGGCCATCTATCGCTTTGCAGGTGGCCATCATCATACTCCCTATGACTGGAGAGATGATCCTAAAGTTAACAAAGATATCGAAGAAGATATCAGAGATAGAGGCTGGGATACCACCAAGTATGATTTCCCATACACCAAAAAGCACGAAGACTGGATGTTCGATGTTACCATGCCTTCTGGCAATTACTAGACTGATCTGTCTGTGAACATTGTCCCTCAAAACAAATAAATCCACACCATGAGATAAATCATGAGAGTAAACTAAAGATTATTTTGTTAAAACCTGCAACTTTTAATAATTCTTTGTTTTATTTAATATTATCTTTAAGCAATCATATTGGGACGCAGAGCACGACATGGCTCACGAGTATGACTATGAATCAGAAGATTTTGATTTCCAGTGTGAATCTTTCAAATCTCAGGTTAGTTTTTTTTTTCTCACAGAAATCACTAAAATCCAAACATTTTCTAAAAAACTCTTTCATTTTTTTCCTAATGAAATCTTATTTTTTGTTTGTTTGTAACAACAGCATTTCAGAAAGAAAGGACCTATTTCCTAATATCTTGTGATTGCCTTCCTTCCTTTCATTTACTTTGGTAAAAAAATAATTCAAAACTAAATTATTAATTTTCTTTTCATACAAGAATTCTAATAATCCCTCAATTTCTAATTTTTCTCTAACTAGTTACTGAGTTCTTCTACAATCACTGTCCGGATGAAGACTACTGGAGAATCTCTCGTCCTCCTCCTTTGGATTACCCTGATACCGACGATACTGATGATACCGATACCTTCAAGGATTACAAGAGTTTCACAGGAAGAAGAATGGTAGACAGTGGTATCATTGGACCTCTATGGTACGACATCAAGGAAGGCAAGAAAGTTTACTACGATTGGGCAGGCATTAACCAACCCATGGAAGATATCTGAGCTTGTATTTTGCATAACTTCTACACATATGTGTCAATCTTTCATAGAACAAAAAACACCTATTATTGGAACAATTTCTCAATACATTCCTTTTTATTCAATAAAACAAATTAATATCTACAACTATCATCACATATTTTTGCTGCTAAATAGCAAAGCTTCTCTTTTTTTAGTCAGTTTCTGAGATATTTTTTTGGCTAGCAAAGCTAAATGAGGTGGCCTGATAGATTTTAGTGGTAAAAAAATAAAATTAACTAGAACAGTCATTCATTCCAAGTTGCAGATATTAAATGAACATCGTATATGGGCCT
>Ga0302271_10003098_pt1 | contig 14354 bp, 4 predicted proteins | sample III_Bog_N1_1_FD_198767 | JGI IMG/M metagenome (GOLD analysis project Ga0302271, IMG submission 198767) | Peat permafrost microbial communities from Stordalen Mire near Abisko, Sweden - III_Bog_N1_1 | ecosystem: Environmental > Terrestrial > Soil > Wetlands > Peat | place: Sweden: Abisko... | reverse complement strand
GCATTGTTGATTAGTTATATGCTGGCTAATTAGTGAACACCATCATTTGCTTGAACTGCAAAGATGATGGCCCTACCTTCGATCCTTTTTTTGATCTTTCTTTGGGAGTGATAGCAGGCCTCTAGAATCAGACAATTTATGATTCTTTAGATAGATTTTTTCAAGATGAAGATATTTCAGACGAATATTATTGTGCCAAATGTTGCAAGTTTTCGAGGGCTAAAAAGCAAGCCTACATCTCAAAGACACCTAAGATTCTAACAGCACATATTAAGAGGTTCAAATCTTATGCAACGAAACGCAAACTTCATGAATTTGTGCACTTTCCTCTTGATAATCTGTCCCTTCAAAAGTAATAATCTAACAATTCTAATTTTTTGAAGGGATGCACATTTGGTTTATTATTGAATGGTCTTAAAGATATTTACGAGGTTCTAATTGTGGTACAGCTCGCTATAATTTGATAGCAATGATAGTACATTCAGGTACTCAGGATTTTGGTCACTATTATGCCTTTGTGCGCAGAGATTCAAAGGTTTGTTTTTTTATTTTTTTATTACTTTTGTTTTAATGACGTTTTTTGGTGTCATTTAGTGGTTTATCTGTAACGATAGCATGACCTATGAAGTTTCAAAGTAAGAAGTTATAGAATAGGAGGCTTATATGCTTTTCTATAGAAGAATAGATGAAGAATCATAAACACAACTTTCTCCTTTGGGTTCATGAAAGCCAAACAAGCTTAGACTCAGATCAATCTCAACCTCAACACAAAGAGCAATAACTAATAATTTATCCCATGAAAAAATGATTATCAATATCACTTGCATTTTAATATCTTTTTTTATTGTTCTGGAACTTCGTAATTAGATTATTTTTCATCTGTTAAGCATTATTCAATAAAATGTTCTACTTTTTTCTTCTCTTTCCCTCTTTCTTGATTATTTTAAGCAGTTCTACATATACATTGATACATTTTAAAATCAGACTTATTACAGTTCTTCTATTTTTAATTCATTTTGAAATTTTTTATTTTTTGGGATTAATGTTAATAGTTGGGGTTTACATGTGAGAAATCAACGTCATAAAGAAAACTCTATTGTTTCTGAGGAGATATTAAATACTGAAACTAAGACTAATTGGGTTTATGGCTATTCCCTTGGAGAAATTTTAAGGAACTAGTTTTTAAAAGAAAAGTACTACTAAATAAGATAGAAAGTGTCGAATCCTAGTATTGCGCAAGAGCTACATCTTTATCCACTTGGTAGCGATCTGGTTGTGTTTCCTTATCTAAAATAGAGAATAATGATTAATCGATCTACTCTTAATTTGATTTGACTCATTACCAACAATAATTATTTCGAATCGAAACCTCGCTTTAAAAAGGCAGAATTCTCTTTTTAATTTTCAGAAGAGAGATAAATAATAAACAAAAAATTATTAAATAAAAAAGAATAAAACCCCATCTGCGCTCGCTTTGTGTCTCTAGTTCTCTAAGAAGCAATGTCCTCATTTTGGTATCGAAATTATTAAGTAGGTTAAATAATTTCATCTAATATGAGAGTATTTGATTATTAAAATATCTTATTTCAGCAAAACAAAACTCCTCGCAGTTTTATTGTTTAGTTTGACATTATCATTTCTTGTTTTTTTTAACAAACAGGGGAAGCTTGTCCAATATTTCTATCCTTCGTCTTAAGAAAAATTAACATATACAGCTTCAGCCAATAAGGATCTCAGGTAATACAATAAACTACTATCCTATCAACATTTAAAGGTTTTTTCCATGGATTAGGGGTGCCACTGATGATCCTAAACAACAGCAACGACAAGACAATTTAACGGACTCAAAATATAAAAATGCTAATTAAATTGCTGAGGAAGGGATAGTTTAGCATGTTAAGATTCTAGATAATAACTCATAATAAATTTAAACATGCTTTTATTATTAGAAAAAGTCCAATGAAAATTACGAAAGTGTATCTTCTTAAATAAATAGTAGAAATGATAGCAATGAAAATTAAACTAATTAACCTGCTTCAAATGCTTCTTTGGGAAGGCAACAAACCGCATAATCCACACTCTCTTTAAAGGAAGCTGTAACAAATCAATAACTATGTTGTTTTTCTATTTCTTTGACTGACTCCTCACCAAACAATCATCCTATTGAATTTGTCTTCAATAACTTTCTTGGCTTTAAGTCATTCCTTATTTATTGATAAAGGATGAAGCATACAAGCAATCTGTTCTTTAGGAAGTTCAGGAGGCAGCTAAAAAGCTCTAAAAAATGAATATCAAAGAAAGGTGATTTACTTAAATGAAAAATCAAACACTAATATTTTTTTACTTTTATACCAGAAAGAAGGCTGAGTTGAGATTGCTTAAAGAATGGGAGAATTCAGATAATTATCATTTAATAGAATATGAATGGACTTTAAAATATTTATATTGGCTCTGGGATACAAAAGATCTGAGTTATTTTAGGTATCCTATGCCAAACTCTAAGTTTTTTAAAAACAGGATCCTGATACTTGGCTTGTTGAAGGATAAGGATTATGAATTAGTTAGCACTAAAGTTTACTTGTTGATGAAATAGCTTTACGGAGGAGGTCCAGATATTCCTTTATGGAGCTTAAATAATACTCCCTCAAACTCTCAAATTCCACTCTAAGAAAGAGCATAGCTATCTACTGTTCTTCCTCATCAAGCAGCTCTGCAAACTTACCCACTAAAAATTGAAGAAAAACTAGTACTTCCAGTGAAGGGTCTTGTTAATGGTTATTTTTTCTGCTATCTAAATGCTACAGTTTAGTGTCTGCTTTCGGTGCCTGAGTTCAATGCCTATTTCTATTACCAAAACTACAAATCAAAAGGAAATAATAATGATAAAACTGATTTCTAGATCCCAACAAAAAAAACTAAAAATCTTGTTCTTATTTTCTCTGATTTAGTCAAACTTTATTTTGAGTCCAATTCTCCTTCCGTTGACTTATTATCCCTTAAGAAAGCTGTCAGCAAGCTATTCTTACCTCAAGAGTAGCACAATGCATAAGAATTTCTTAGATATGTAACTTTATTTGTAGATTTGAAAGGCTTTTTCCACAAATATTTTGTTTGTTTTGTCTAATTATTTCTCCTAAGCTTCTGGGTGAGATTTAGGACGAATTAAGCCCAATTATTCAGTTGAGAAACTCCTCTGAATTCAAAAATGCAGAAGAAGCTTACAAATACTTTCTCAAAACCTAAACCAGCATTGTTGACAAGTTATATGCTGGCTAATTAGTGAACACCATCATCTGCTTGAACTGTAGAGATGATGGTCCTACCTTCGATCCTTTTTTTGATCTTTCTTTGGGGTTGATGGCAGGCCTATAGCATCAGACAATTTACGATTCTTTAGATAGATTTTTTCAAGATGAAGATATTTCGGACTAATATTACTGCTCCTAATGTTGCAAGTTTTCGAGGGCGAAAAAACAAGCCTACATCTCAAAGACTCCTAAGATCCTAACGATACATGTTAACAGGCTCAAAGGCTATGCAACGAAACGAATACTTTCTGAATTTGTGCACTTTCCTCTTGAGAATCTATCCCTTCAAAAGTAATAATCTACAATTCTATTTTTTTGAAGAGATTGATACTTCATTGGTTTATTATTGAATGGTCTTAAAGGTATTTACGAGGTACTAATTGTGGCGTAGCTCATTATAATTTGATAGCAATGATAGTGCATTCAGGCAATCAGGATTCTATTATCAATTATGCTTTTGTGCGCAGAGATTCAAAGGTACAAAACTTATTTTTGTGTGTTGTTTTTGTTTTAATGAAATCTGGTGTCTTTTAGTGGTTTATCTGTAATGATAGCACGTCCCATGAAGTGTCAGAGTAACAAGTTATGGAATAGGAGGCTTTTTTGCTTTTCTATCAAAGGATGGATGAAGAATCCCAAAAAAAAAGAAACTTCTTCTGACCTCAGATATTCTTGACGGAATATGAGCCAGAACCGGAATCTCTACTCAAAACTAAATGTTCAATATTCCTGGCTATGAATCAAATGGACTTCAATTTAATCTAGATTATTATCTTATTCTTCATTGTGTTTATTTGGAACTTCATTAGAAGGTAGTTTTTCAGCAGTTAAATGTTTTACAATAAATGCAACTATTTTCCCCTTCTCTTTATTCATCCCTCTTTCTCCTCCTTAACCTTTTTCATACAGTTCTTAAGGATGTAGTGTGACAGTGATTCAGAGAGGTAATGATTTAAACCTTTTTGTCAAGTATATTGTAACTTCTTAAGTTTTTTCTCTCATTCATTAGTTATTCATTTTCTTGTTAGCATCTAACCTAACTGATAAAAACTGTGATAACACTTTGTATTTTGAGAAACTCTTTTATCTTTGTAACATAGTTTTGAAAAGAATCATCCAAAAAAGATGGGAGGATCATCTGTTATTATTAGATAATTCTTTTCAATCAGCATTATATTAATAACCTTCTTTGGTTATTTTGGGGGGTTTTATGATATCTGTATGTTTGTGGAAATAAGAATAAAGATATTCAAATGAAAATTTTTCCTGTTACTTGCTATTCCAGCTGAAATCACAATCAAAGATTTCAATTATTTATTGTGCTTTAGACTAGTACACATTCTTGTTGGAAGAGAGAAATAAGAAGACATTTTTCACAATTTCAGAATTATTTAACCCTTTTTTATATCTTCAAGTACACTGTAACATCTGTAGTTTATATTTTCTCATTATTATTATTATTGATTAGTTATTTCTTTTCTTGTTATCAACTGACCTCCCCCTTAACTGATAAAACATGTGTTAACATTCTAATGAATTTTCTCACACTAAAAGTATTACATTAACTGTATTTTGAGAATCCATTTTATCTTTGTAAAAAGTTTGAAAAGAATCATCTAAAAAGAAGAGAGGATCATATGATTTTTTTTTTATTAGATAATTCGTTTCAATCAGCATTGTTAATGACATTCTTTAGATATTTCGGGGAGTTTATAGTATCTGCATGACTGTGAAAATAAGAATAAAGATATTCAAATGCATGCATTTTTCTGCTACTTGCTATTAACGCTGAAAACACAATCAAAGTTTTCAATTATTTTTATAATAGTTGGGATTTACAGGAGAGAAATCAAAGTCATAAAGAAAACTCTTTTGGATCAGAGGAGATTTTAAATACTGAAACTGTGACTAACTTTATGGGTGTTTCCTTGAGAGAGTTTAAGAAAATTGTTATAAAGGAAAACTGCTACTAAATAAGAGAGAAAATGTCGAATCCTAGCTTTGCGCAAGAGCTCCATCATTATCCACTTGATAGCTAACTGGCTGTGCTTCTTTATCTAAAATAGAAACTATATTTATGATTAATCGATCTATTTTTATTTGTGTTTACCCCTTGACCAACAACGAATTATTTAGAATCAAAATCTGGTTTGAAAAGGGCAGAATTCTCTTTTTAATTTTCATAAAGAGATAAATAATAAAAAAACTTAAAAAAGCACTGCTTCCTGAATCAGCTCTCTTTCTTTTGTCTCTTGTTTTCGAAGAAGAAATGGGCTCAAAAAAGGATAAATATTCTGTAGGTTAAATTCTATTATTAAAAATAAACTATTTGATCATTTCAAATGCTTTTACCAGCAAATCAAACTTCTTCTTCTTCAGCCGCTTTATTTTCAAGGCTAACTTTGTTCTTTGACTATTTTCCTAACAAATAGGGTTTTTAATTCAATTGCACATACCTCGAGAGCTATGGAGAGGCGTCAGAAGTAGTTCCAGCTAACATAAAAAACCTCCTGTATAGGCAAAAACTATTCTTTAATCTCTACTTAATGTCTATCTTCTGAAATAGATGGTTTAAGAGTGAAATGCAAGATGATAAACAACTACAACAACAAGATAATTTAGCTAACATAAAAAGAACTGAAAATATTTCTAAGATAGATTAGTCTTCTAATATCTTAGAAAAGAGACCATCAGAAATGTAAAAGTTATTTAACGAATATAAAAATAATAAAAAATACTGACCAAAGTGTTTCTTCATAAATAAATAGCATGAACGATAGCGATGAAAATTAAAAAAAGTAGCATGATTCAGGCATTTCTTAAAGAAAGAAATTTAATATATCTCAGATACTTTCGTAAAAGGAAGCTGTATCAAATCAATGACCCTTTCTTTTTCAATTTTTCTTATTTTGTGGAGTTTGCTTGCAATAACTTTCTCAACATAAAATCATTATTTTTGTCTTGAAAAGGAAGAAGAAGCATATAAGTAATCTGTTCTATAAGAAGTTCAGGAAGCAGCTTAAAAACTATTTAAAATGAATATCCAAGAAAGGTGATTTACTTTTAAGATAATAAAACAATATTGTTAATAATACTTTTCATATGCAGTAAGGAGTATGAGAAGAGATTGCTTAAAGAATGGGAGAAATCAGATAATAATTATCATTTAATAGAGTATGAGTGGGCCCATAAATATTTAAATTGGCTCAGGGATACAAAAGATTGGAATTTTTTTAGGTATCCTATGTCAAACTCCAAGTTGTTTAAAAACAATGTCCTGATACCTGGCCTGTTGAAGGATAAGGATTATGAATTAGTAAGCACTAAAGTTTACTTACTAATGAAACACATTTACGGTGGAGGTCCAGACATTCCTTTGTGGAGCTTAAATAATATGCCTACAAACTATTAAATTCCTAGCTAACAATAATATTCTCCTCTTTCACCTGTTCTTCCTCAACAAGCAGCTCTGCAAACTTACCCACTAAAAATTGAAGAAAAACTAGTACTTCCAGTGAAGGGTCTTGTTAATGGTTATTTTTTCTGCTATCTCAATGCTACTGTTTAATGTTTACTTTCGGTGCCTGAGTTCAATGCTTATTTCTATTACCAAAACTTCAATTCAAAAGGAAATAATAATGATAAAACTGATTCCGACATCTCAACAAAAAGAACTAAAAATTATGTTCTTATTTTCTCTGATTTAATCACATTTTACTATCAATCCTATTATTCTTCTTCCATTGACTTATTATCCCTCAAGAAAGCTGTCAGCAAGCTATTCGTCCCTCAAGAACAACACGATGCATACGAATTTCTTAGATATGTAATTTTATTTAAGCTTTGAAAGGTTTTTTCCCACGAATATTTTGTTTGTTTTGTCTAACTATTTCTCTTAAGCTTCTGGGTGAGATTTAGGATGAATTAAACCCAACAATTTAGCTGAGAAACTCCTCTGAATTCAAAAACGCAGAAGAAGCTTACAAATATTTTCTCAAAACCTAAACCAGTATTGTCGATAAGTTTTTTGCTGGATAATTAGTGAACTCTATCATTTGTTTGAACTGCGGAGATGATGGCCCTACCTTCGATCCTTTTTTTGATCTTTCTTTGGGGGTGATAGCAGGCCACAAGTATCAGACAATTTATGATTCTTTGGATCGATTTTTCCAAGACGAAGATATTTCCAACGAATATTACTGTGCCAAATGTTGCAAGTTTTCGAGGGCTAAAAAGTAAGCCTACATCTCAAAGACTCCTAAGATCCTGGCGATACATATTAAAAGGTTTAAATCTTATGCAATGAAACGCAAACTTCTTGAATTTGTGCAATTTCCTCTTGAGGATCTGTCCCTTCAAAAGTAATAATCTAACAGTTCTATTTTTTTTTGAAGGGAAACACTTTTGGTTTATTATTGTTTGGCTTTAAAGGTATTTGCGAGGTACTAATTGTGGCGTAGCTCGCTATAATTTGATAGCAATTATAGTTCATTCCGGTACTCAGGATTTTGGTCACTATTATGCTTTTGTGCGCAGAGATTCAAAGGTTAAATACTTATTTTTTGGTTTGCTTTTTGTTTTTAATGACATCTGGTGTGTTTTAGTGGTTTATCTGTAACGATAGCACGACCTATGAAGTTTCAGAGTAAGATGTAAAAGAATAGGAGGCCTACATGCTTTTTTATCAAAGGATAGATGAAGATTCGTAAAACAAAACCTCCTCTTTATGACTTCATGAAAGCCTTAGCAAGTTTAGACTCTATCAAGCTCAACTCAAAGAGCAATAACTAATTATTAATCCCATGAAACAAAGGACTATCAATATTACTTGCATTTTAGTATCATTCTTTATTGTTCTGGAATATCATAATTCGATTATTTTTCAAGCTGTTAAGTATTGTTCAATAAATTTTACTGCTTTTTTCTTCTCTTTCTCTCTCTCTCTCTCTCTCTCTCTTTCCCTAATTATTTCAAGCAGTTCTATGTATCTACCATACTATTAATATTATTAGTTGAGGTTTACAGGAGAGAAATCAACGGAATAAAGAAAATTCTTTTGTTTCTGAGGAGATATTAAATACTAAAAATTAATACTAATTGGGTTTATGGCAGCTCCCTTTGAGAAAGTTTAAGGAATTAATTTTGAAAGGAAAAATGCATGTAAATAGGAAAGAAGTGACGAATTTTAACATTGCGCAAGAACTACATCATTATCCACTTGGTAGCTAACTGGCTGTGTTTCTTTATCTAAAATAGAGAATAATTATTAATCGATATCTTCTTAATTTGAGTTGAATCATTGACCAACAAAGAATAATTTCGAATCAAAATCTCGCTTGAAAAGGGCAGAATTCTCTTTTTAATTTTCATAAAGAGATAAATAATAAAAAACTAAAAAAGCGCTGCTTTCTGAATCCGCTCTCTCTTTTTGTCTCTTGTTTTCGAAGAAGAAATGGGCTCAAAAAATGATAAGAATTCTGTAGGTTAAATTCTATTATTAAAAATGAAAATATTTTATCATTTCAAATGCTTTTACCAGCTAACCAAACTTCTTTCACACTTTATTTTCAGGCTAACTTTGATGTTTGACTATTTTTCTTACAAATAGAGGAGTTAACGCAAATACACATAATTATTTGATGAAGCAATAGTATCATAAAGAGCTTCAGTAAAAAACAAGAATCTCAAGTAAGACAAAAACACTACTATTTCATCAACATTTAATGATTGTTTACATGGGTTAGGGATGCCACTAATGATCCTGAGCAACCACAATACAGTTTAATTGACTCAAAGCTCAAAAAGACAAAATAAATTGCTGAGGAAGGGAAAGGTTAGGTTGCTAAGCTCTTAGAAGATAACTCATCAAAAATGAAAAAGTATTTTAACTAGTCGGAAAAGTACAATGAAAATGATCAAAGAGTATCTTCTTAAAGAAATAACAGGAATGATAGCAATGAAAATTAAATTAAGTAGACTGCCTCAAACACTTCTTAAGAAAGGGAACATAACATCTTGCAGACACTCTCTTAAAAGGAAGCTGTACAAAATCAATCAATGATCCTTTGTTTTTCATTCAATTTTTTTATTTTATGGTATCTAGCTTAAAACAACTTGTTTATTTAGTTTGCATACTATTTTCTTCTCAAAATTAAAAGATTTCTTTTTTGTCTTAAAAAGGATGGAGTATACTAGCAGTCTGTTCTTTAAGAAATCGAGGAGATAGCTAAAAAACTCTTAAAAATGAAAATCAAAGAAAGGTAATTTGCTATAAAGAAAATGAAATACTAATTTTTTTTTACTTTTACACCAGAAAGAAGGCTGAGTAGATATTGCTTAAAAAATGGGAGAATTCAGATAATAATTATCATTTAATAGAGTATGAATGGGCTTTAAAATATTTATATTGGCTCTGGGATACAAAAGATAAGAGTGAATTTTGGTATCCTGTGCCAAACTCCAAGTTGTTTAATAATAGAATCCTGAAACCTGGCTTGTTGAAGGATAAGGATTATGAAGTAGTTGGCACTAAAGTTTACTTTCTGTTGAAATCACTTTATGGAGGAGGTCCAGACATTCCTTTGTAGAGCTTAAATAATGCGCCCACAAACTCTCAAATTCCATGCGAACAAGAATATCCTGTTCTTTCTCAAAACGCAGCTCTGCAAACTTACCCACCAAAAACTGAAGAAAAATTAGTGCTTCCAGTGAAGGGTCTTGTTAACGATCATTTTTTCTGCTATCTCAACGCTACTGTTTAGTGTTTGCTTTCAGTACCCGAGTTCAATGCCTATTTCTATTACCAAAACTTCAATTAAAAAGGAAATAATAACGATAAAACTGGTTTCTACATCCCAACAAAAAAAACTAAAAATTTTGTTCTTCTTTTCTCTGATTTAATCAAACTTTATTATGGGCCCAATTATCAAAAGGTTGACTTATTCTTTCTTAAGAAAGCTGTCAGCAAGCTATTCGTCCCTCAAGAGTAGCACGATGCATAAGAATTTCTCAGATATGTAACTTTATTTGAGCTTTGAAAGGTTTTTTTTCCCACAAATATTTTGTTTGCTTTGTATAATTCTTTTTATTAAGCTTCTCAATGAGATTTAGGACGAATTAAACCCAAAAATCCAGCTAAGAGACTCCTCTGACTTCAAAAACGCAGAAGAAGCTTACAATTACTTTCTCAAAACCTAAACCAGCATTGTCGATATATTATTTGCTGGTTAATTAGTGAACACTATCACCTGTTTGAACTGCAAAGATGATGGCCCTACCTTCGATCCTTTTTTTGATCTTTCGTTGGGGGTGATGGCAGGTGTCTAGAATCAGTCAATTTATGATTCTATGGATCGATTTTTTCAAGATGAAGATATTTCTGACGAATATTACTGCTCTAAATGTTGCAAGTTTTCGAGGGCTAAAAAGCAAGCCTATATCTCAAAGACTCCTAAGATCCTGACTATACACATTAAGAGATTCAAATCTTATGCTACGAAACGCAAACTTCTTGAATTTGTGCAATTTCCTTTTGAGAATCTGTCCCTTCAATAGTAACACTCTACAATTCTACTTTTTTGAAGGGATACATCATTGGTTTATTATTGATTGGTCTTAAAGGTATTCACGAGGTTCTAATTGTGGTGTACCTAGCTATAATTTGATAGCAATGATAGTACATTCTGGCACTCAGGATTTTGGTCACTATTATGCCTTTGTTCGCAGAGATTCAAAGGTTGGAATACTTATTTTTTGGTTTGCTTTTTGTTTTAATGACATCTGGTATTTTTAGTGGTTTATCTGTAACGATAGCAAGTTCTATGAAGTTTCAAAGTAAGATGTAAAAGAATAGGAGGCTTACATGCTTTTTTATCAAAGGATAGATGGATGAAATTTGTAAAACAAGACCTCCTCCTTCTGACTTCGTGAAAGCCCTAAGGAGGTTTATACTTCGATCAAGCTCAATCCAAAGAACAATAACTAATAATTGATCCCATGAAACAAAGGACTATCAATATAACTTATATTTTAATATTATTCTTTATTATTCTGAAACATATCTTAATTCGATTAATTGATTAATTTTATGCTATTAAATATTGTTCAATAAATTTTTCAATTTTTTTCTTTTCTTTCTCCCTCTCTTTCCTGATTATTTTTAGAAGTTCTACTATTAGTTTTTTACAATAAAAAGTAATACAAATACAATTGAAAGATGAAGATGTTTATTTGTTTCTATGTTTTTATCTAGAAGGATCTTTCAAAATGATCTTCAATACAATATCATATTATTAGTTTGAGCCTACAATAGAGAAAACAAAGTGAAAAAAAAAATCTTTAGTTTCAGAGAAAATTTTAAATACTGAAACTGAGATTAATATGGTTTATGGTTGTTCCTTTTGAGAGAGTTTAAGGAACTAGTTATGAAAGGAAAAATGCTACTAAAAATGTTGGATACATCTATTTCCACTTGCCAGCTAACTGATTGTGCTTCTTTATTTAAAAAAGAGAATAATTATTAATAGATCTATTCTTAATTTGCGTTGACTGACTGATTGACCGACGAATTATTTCGAATCAAAGCCTCGCTTGAAAAGGAGCAGAATTCTCTTTTTGATTTTCATAAAGGATAATTAATAATAAATTTTATTAAAAAAACCACTGCTTCCTGAATCCGCGCTCTCTTTTTATCTCTTGCTTTCTTAGAAGAAATGGTCTCAAAAAATGATAAATATTCTTCTGTAGGTTAAATTCTATTATCTTTTACTAAATTATTTGATCGTGTCAAAAGCTTTCATCAGTGAAACAATCTTCTTCACAACTTTATTTTCAGCCTATATTTATTCTTTGATATTTTTCTTTTTAAATAGGGTTGTAAATTCAATAACACATACCTCGAGGGTTATGAAGGGGCATCAGAATTAATTCCAGCCAACTTAAAAATATATCTTATGTAAAGGCAAAAAATATTCTTTAATCTAAACTTAATGATTATCTTCTGCAATAGATGGTCTAGGAGGGAAAAACAAGATGATAAACAATAACAAGATAACTTAACTGACTCAAAGCTCAAAAGGACTGAAAACATTACCAAAGAGGTATCGGCTAGCCCTATTAGTTCTTAGAAAGTAGCCCATCAAAAATAGAAACCAACATATTACCAACACTCTCTTAAAAAAGAAGTGTGCCAAATAAATGATCCTTTATTTTTCAGCTTCTTTATTTTTGCTGTGTCCAACATCAAACAACTCGTTTATCTAATCTATTATGGAGCTTATGAATGGGCTCTAAATTTTTTAAATTGGCTCTGGGATTCAAAAAATTGGAATAATTTTAGGTAACATTTTCCAAACTTCAAGTTGTCTAAAAACAAGATCCAAAAATCAAGCTTAGAGAATGATAAGGGTTAGAAATTAGCTAGCACTAAAGATAATTAAGAGATGAAACAGATTTCCAAAGGAAGTCCAGTTATTTCATTGTAGAGCTTAAATAATACACCTGCAAACTCTCAAATTCCCAGCGAACAATAAGATCCTCCTCTTTCTACTGTTCTTCCTCAAAAAGCAGCTTTACAAACTTAATTAGTAAAAACTGAAGAAAAATTAGTACTTCCAGTGAAGGGTCTTGCTAATGGTCGTTTTTTCTGTTATCTCAATGCTTCTATTTAGTGTCTGCTTTCGGTACCTGAGTTCAATGCTTATTTCTATGAAGAAATCTACAATTCAAAAGGAAATAGCAATGATAAAACTGATTTCTACATCCCAACAAAAAAAACCAAGAATTTTGTTCTGATTTTCTCTGATTTAGTCAGACTTTACTATGAGTCCTATTCTCATTCCGTCGACTTATCCCTCCTTAAGTAAGCTGTCAGCAAGCTATTCGTCCCTCAAGAACAGCACGATGCATAAGAATTTATTAGATATGTAACTTTATTTCAGCTTTGAAAGGCTTTTTCCCCACAAATATTTTGTTTGTTTTGTCTTTTTATTTTTACTAAGCTTCTCAGTGAGATTTAGGACGAATTAAACCCAATAATTCATCTAAGAGACTCTTCTGATTTCAAAAATGCTGAAGAAGCTTACAAATACTATCTCAAAACCTAAACTAGCATTGTCTATAAGTTATATGCTGGCTAATTAGTGAACACTATCATCTGTTTGAACTGCAAAGATGATGGCCCTACCTTCGATCCTTTTTTTGATCTTTCTTTGGGAGTGATAGCAGACCTCTATTCTTAGACAATTTATGATTCTATGGATCGATTTTTCCAAGATGAAGATATTTCTGACGAATATTACTGCTCCAAATGTCGTTAGTTTTCGAGAGCTAAAAAGCAAGCCTACATCTCAAAGACTCCTAAGATTCTGGCGATACATATTAAGAGGTTCAAATCCTATTCAATGAAGCACAAGTCTCTTGAATTTGTGAACTTCCCTCTTGATAATCTGTCAATTCAAAAGTACTAATCTAATATTTCAATTTATTCAACGTGATACACTTTTGGTTTATTATTGATTGGTCTTAAAGGTATTTACGAGGTACTAATTGTGGTGGAGCTCGCTATAATTTGATAGCAATGATAGTGCATTCCGGAACTCAGGACTTTGGTCACTATTATGCCTTTGTGCGCAGAGATTCAAAGGTACAAATACTTTTTTTTATTTGCTTTTATTTTTAATGACATTTGGTGTCTTTTAGTGGTTTATCTGTAACGATAGCTCGTCCTATGAAGTTTCAGAGTAAAAAGTTATGGAATAGGAGGCTTACATGTTATTCTATCAAAGGATAGATGAAGAATCGTAAAACAAAACCTCCTCCTTCTGATTTCATGAAAGCCTTAGCAAATTTAGACTCAGATCAAGCTCAACCCAAAGAGCAGTAACCAATAATTGATTCCATGAAACAAATGATTATCAATATCAATTGCATTTTAAAAGCATTTTTTTGTTGTTGTTTGAAACTTCATCATTAGTTAAAATTTCAGCTTTATATTATTCAAAACACAGTCTGCTACTTTTCTTTTCTCTCTTTTCCCTGATTATTTTC
>Ga0302271_10003097_pt1 | contig 14355 bp, 10 predicted proteins | sample III_Bog_N1_1_FD_198767 | JGI IMG/M metagenome (GOLD analysis project Ga0302271, IMG submission 198767) | Peat permafrost microbial communities from Stordalen Mire near Abisko, Sweden - III_Bog_N1_1 | ecosystem: Environmental > Terrestrial > Soil > Wetlands > Peat | place: Sweden: Abisko... | reverse complement strand
CCAATGAAATAGCATCCTGAATCTGCTTGCTTTTACCTAATATGCTGTCGAATGAATATTTCATTCCCACTTCGGCTTCAAGTTGCTTGAGTCGTTTGTTCATAAGTGCCTTTTCAAGGGCACGGCTGATAAGCGGTATGATTTTATTGTTGTCATCACCCTTGGTGATATAGTCAAATGCACCATTCTTAATAGCCTGGACTCCGTCCGGAATATTACCATGTGCAGTGAGCATAATTATTTCAGTCAACGGAGAAACTTTCCTGATTTTCTCAATTAAATCAACGCCATTCCCATCCGGCAAACGGACATCACAAAGTATGACCTGGGGCAAATATGATTCAGCTTGTTTTAATCCTAACCGGCAATCTGAAGCCTGATAGACTTCATAACCTTCCAATTCTAATAAACGTGATAACAACTTGCGGATTTGTTCCTCATCATCAATAATAAGAAGCTTATTCATAATTTATTCCGGTAATCAGGTTTTCTGTAAATGAAATTTTTGCAAAGATAACTCATTCATTGTAAGTTTGACATGTAAACAGTGATTTATAACAAATAGCCTCTGAGAAATTAAATTCTAAGAGGTTATTTTAGCAGGATTACAGATAGTTGCTATCGGACAGCAATCCTCTTATTTATTTCCTGAATGACGTATGTATTTCCCTTTTTAAATTAAGTGAGTCATCCTATGTGCCTGATTTACTTTCTTAAGATGATTTATATTTTCTCCTGTTTCTTCAATGTAATGGATTTTATTGCAACAATATTAACCCCTTGAGCAAATGGGGCTGTTCCAAACAGATAATGATTCAACGGGTCGTAGTAGGTAGACATGACCGCTTCGACAGGCGCAATAACTTGTTTACCGCCCATAGTACCTTCAACAACCAACTGAATGGTCTTTCCGTTCAAGTCCGGGTTATTTTGTTTATTTGCTTTCACCAGGAGACTATACCCATTTTGCTGTCTTACTAAATCAACTTCCTTAATGGAGATTCCATCTTGCGTCCTGCCATCTTTCATTAAAATTGAATTTACCCCATCGCTTTCAGGGGAATGGTTTTCAAAATAACCATCATTTCCATAGAAAAGCTGTTTCCAGGTCATTTCGTTGCTTCTGTCAGGGAGTTTATCCGAACACTTTTCACGAATAAAATGTGCCAGCTTGTAAGCGGCCACTAATGACCCCTGATAGGTCATATGTTGATTTTCATTTACTGTATTTTCGAAACAGGCAGGAGTGAAAGCCTTGTAATCGTAAGGAGACTGCAAGTCCAACCAAAGAGGATTGTACGGAGCAAAGGCCTTGGACATTATAGATTTGCAGACCTGGTAGTCCTTTACATGGCGATGATACATAGGTAAAGTTAAGAAAACCAGCTGGACATTATTTTTATGGCAAAGCTCAACGATTTTGGTGATATATTCCCTTGCTTCACTGCTCATCTTATATTTACGGCCATCATATCCGACAAATCCCGGCCTGTTGTATTTCAACAAGGTGGAATCTTCCAATCCTGAAGTAAAACGAATATACCGGCCCAGATACAATTCTTTCCGTTCCTCGGGCGTGTTATTCAGCAAATCAATATTCTTACTTATCTGATCGCGATCAGTAAAAACAAAACTATGGTTCCGGATACTATTTGACCATGCAGATAAATAATTTCCTGAGTTAAACAAGATGGGAGTTGAAACAGCTTTTTCTATTAAATCTTTCCGTGCTGAGAAACTCTTTAACTGATCGGCTAATGCACCACCTTTCAGTTCATGCGAATGATAATCGTTGATCGTAAAAGTTTCAACTACGGCTATTTTCGGTTTACAGACTTTGATCGCTTCTTTCAAGCTAAAATAAGTATCTGTGAGAGTTGTTCCCGGGGAAGCGAGAATAAAACAGGTAGCTCCTAAAGCAGTGGAAAGATTTTCAGGGCTGAGGCCGGTATAAAGATGGGAATTCCCAACTAATACCACATCGACATCCTGCTTATTGGTAAAATTGTAATAGGCATTCCACTTACGCCGTGTGTGATCGTTGGAATAATCCGGATTAAAATAGCCCTTCATATCGGTATAAAACACCACAACCAGGATCAGTAATACACAGATCTCAACTTTAAAAAGTAACTGCTTTATCGTCCTGTCTTTTGCTACCTGAACAGTAGCTTTAGGTTGAGACTTGCCTTTTTTGATTTCCGGGATAGCGGTTTTATGTTGAGATATCGTTTTCTTTTGCTTATTCTTGGATGCCATAATCTAAAACTGAAAATAAATAAAACTATTGTCATTAAATGACCCGTAAGAGCCCAGGTAAATAATGCTAAATACTAAAGCGAGGTAAACGCTCCAACGTACTATGAGATGAGCAGCGTAGAACCGTTCTGCTATATTTTCACCTTTTTTCTCAATCAAACGCTCAAACAACATCATACCAATAATGAGAACAAACGAAAACTTGAGTTCAGAACTGTTTAATCCGTATTTGTAGATTGACTCAAAACCGGCAAAACCAATGTTTTTAAAGACATACATGGCATCATGAAAGGTTGGAGCCCTGAAGAATACCAACGATAATGCCCAGCAGAAGAAAACAAGCAATGTGCCTAAGGTTCTCCTAAAGCCGGTTTGCTTTTCCAGGTTGAATATCCTGTCTAAAACAACAATAAATAATCCGTTAATCGCTCCCCAGATGATAAAGTTCCAGGATGCCCCGTGCCACATGCCACTTAATAAAAAGACAATCATCACATTCACAATGGTTCTGTTGTATCCTCTCCGGCTACCTCCTAATGGGAAATAAAGATAATCCCGAAACCAGGAAGAAAGTGAGATATGCCAACGAGTCCAGAACTCTGAAAAGGAGCTTGAAAAATATGGTCGCCTGAAGTTCAAAACCAGTTTAAACCCAAAAAGACGGGCTGTTCCGATAGCAATATCAGAATATGCCGAGAAATCAAGATAGAGCTGGAAAGCAAAGAACAGAGAAGCAATTACCAGGGAAATGCCACTGGCTCCATCCAGGTCCTTATATACTCCATTTGTAAAGATTGCAATACGATCGGCAATGAGAATTTTCTTAAACAATCCGTAAACTATCAGTAACAGACCGCTACGTGTAGTCTCATAATCAAAAACCTTTTTCTCGGAGAATTGTGGTAGCATGTGTTTTGCACGTTCAATAGGACCAGCCACCAGTTGAGGAAAGAAACAAACAAAAGCCAGAAAATTAATGAGTTTTGTAGTCGGCTCGAATTTCTTATTGTACACGTCAATCGTGTAACTCAACGATTGAAAGGTATAAAAACTGACTCCAACCGGAAGAATGATTTTAAGTGGTGTAAAACTAAAATCTTTACCAATGAACGAAAATGCTTCAATAAAGCTATCCACAAAAAAATTATAATACTTAAAGAAGCCCAGTATGCCAAAATTAAACACAAGACTTAGGATCAGAAGAAGTTTCCGCTTCCGTTGCTGGTTATCAGAACAATTCTTCATGCCCAACCCAATAAAGAAGTCGACAAATGAACTTAGAATGATGAGGGAAACAAAACGCCAGTCCCAAAAAGCATAAAAAATATAACTGGCAGTAAGAAGAAATACATTACGAAGTGTGATGTTACGGTTAAAGATAAACCAGTATAATAGATAAACTACTGGCAGGAAAACCGCATAATTAAATGAATTAAATAACATAAATAGGGATTTCGTATGTTTTAAATTTTCGGCATAATATTGCGATGAACAATCGGTACATTCTGATCGACAGATGCCTGAATAATTAATATTTTTGTTTATGATCAGATAAAACCATAGTATTTCAGCCGGAAGATAACAAAAAGGAATGCAAATTTACATATTCTTTTTTAATTCCATCCTTTTTGTCTTTAAAAAGGATGTTTGTCAATTATTTATATGTAATGTTATCAATCATGATTAGATGATCGGCAGCTACATTTCTTTCGGATATTGAAAAAGGTACTCCCACACTTCAAATTGAAATGCGGGAGTACCTTTTGATATCTTCAACGCAGAATAGATTAAAAACTAGTTAGTCAATAATGACTTCACTTTTTCTGAAATCAATTTACCTTCTGTTTTGCCGGCTAATTGTTTACTGGCAACACCCATGACTTTTCCCAAATCCTGTATTCCTGTTGCATTTAACTCAACAATGATTATTGAGATAGCAGCTTCAAGTTCTTCGTCTGTCATCTGAACAGGCAGGTAACGCTCGATTACTCCAGCTTCAGCAAGTTCTGTTTCAGCTAAATCAGGTCGGCTTTGTTCTGAATAGATCTGGGCAGATTCCTTCCGTTGTTTGATCATTTTCTGAATAATCTTTATGGCAACATCATCAGCCAAGTGACCATCTGAGCCTTTAGCTGTCTTAGCATCCAAAAATTCTTTCTTCATGCCGCGCAGAGCTTCCAATGCTACTTTATCACGGGCTAACATGGCGGTTTTAATATCACCGCTGACCTTATCAAATAATTCGTCCATTATTGTTGGTTTGTTTATTGGTTAATTAAGTTGACTGAGTTGATTCAGGTTACAGACATCTTCGCTTTTATACGCGCACAATCTGAGAAAAAAATCTACTCATTTTCAAATGATCATATCAACATATATTTTCTTTATTTCATCAACCTTCTTTTCCAGGCCGGTATGTTTTCAACATTCTTCAATGTTGTTTCATCTTCCAGATCATCCAGCGTGAATATAGGGAGTTCTGTTTCTACAAACTTTTCTATTTCAGGCTCATTCTTCAGAGATTTGACATAATATTGTTCAAATGCCTTTGCTGTATCGACTTTTTTCTGTGCTTCCGTTTCTTCGTCTTCTGTTAGTTCAACTTCAGGTTCGACTTCTTTCTTGGGTGAATCAAAGAACTTGGAAGCTTCAGCACTCATAACCGGCTTATGGGTATGGGCCTTAGCAACTGTTGAAGGCATTCCCGGAATGTCACTTACATCAAACCCAGTAGCTATTAATGTGATCTTTACCTGGTCTTTCAATTCATCATCAAAGCTGGCACCCCAGATAACCTGGACATTTTCACCCACTTTAGACATAAATTCATGAATTTGTTCCACTTCTTCCATCCTGATTTGTTCTGTAGTAGAACAGTATAAACTCAACAGGATTTTACTTGCACCACTTACATCATTGGTATTAAGCAATGGTGAATTCAGTGCATCTTCGATCGCTTTAGTAATACGTCCTTCCCCGGACGCATACCCCGTATTCATAATGGCAACATTACCGTCTTTCATGATGCTGTATACATCAGCGAAGTCTGTATTTATATAACCCGGTACTGTTATTATTTCAGCAATCGCCTTGGCAGCATTCGTCAAAACATCATCCGCCTTAGCAAAGGCATTCGAGAGTTCCAGATCCGGATATATTTGTTTCAGTTTTTCATTGTTAATTACCAGAATGGCATCAACATGCTCGCTTAAAGCAGCAACACCTTCAAGTGCCTGCCTGATTTTCATGTTCCCTTCAAAGGCAAATGGGATAGTGACAATCCCAACCGTGAGAATCCCTAAGTCGTGTGCAGCTTTAGCAACTACCGGTGATGCACCTGTTCCGGTTCCTCCTCCCATACCAGCGGTAATAAAAACCATCTTGGTATTGTCTTTCAACAAATCCTTAATTTTATCTATTGATTCCTCAGCCGCCATTCGGGCAACTTCAGGTTTTCCGCCTGCACCGAGTCCTTCGGTGGTATCAATGCCCAACTGTATTTTTGTTGGTACAGGCGATTTCACTAACGCTTGATTGTCGGTATTACATACTACAAACGAAACATCTGTAATCCCCTGGCGATACATATGATTTACAGCATTTCCACCACCACCTCCAACACCAATTACCTTAATAATCGAACTGTCAACAAGGGGTAAATCTAAGGGTAAACTATCATCTAAATATCCCATATACTTATAATTTATATTTTTCTAAATATTTTAATATCAATTCGCTGGATTAGTTCAATTTATTATCATCATTGAAGAAATTGAAGACTCTTTCAGTAATCTTCTCCCCAAATTTACGTTTAGGCAGTTTCGGTTTCTTTTCAGGTTCTGTTATCGTTTCTTCAATCGGATGTTCTTTTCGAAATTCATGAGTAAGCAAGATAGTCCCAACCAACTGGGCATACTCCGGGTCATGAAACTTCTCGGCAGTATCTTCCGAAAGCCATTCGGAATGGTCGCCAAACCTTGCATATATACCTGTTTTCTCGGCTATAAAATCAATTATATTTTTCAGTTTTGATCCACCGCCTGTTATGACAATTCCAGCATCCAGGCTATATGGCAATTTGGCAATTTCATCAATTACCGGTTGAAGTATTTCTTCCAACCGTGCCTCAATGATAGTAGCCAGAAATTTAGTAGATATCTTTACCGGCTCCTCATCTGCATTTACGGAAGCAATTTGAATATACATCGGATCTGAGACCAATGATTCCAATGCACAACCTTTCAAACATTTCAACCTTTCGGCATTATTTTCTGTTATTCCCAGTTCCTGGATATCTTTTGTTATATTTTTTGCACCCAGGGGTATGACCAGCAAATGCTGAAGAATTCCATCGTGATAAACGGCAAATGTAGTAGTGGTTGCCCCAAAATTTATCAAGGCACAACCAATCTCGCGTTCCATTTCTTCAAACACTACCGTAGAGATTGCCTCAGCCGCAAGAGGACTATATTCCAGCAATATGCCGGTTCTGTCAAAACACCGTTCTAATTCAGTTTTTATAATGGAATTACCAAATACAACCTGGTAATTAGCTGTAATTTGATTGGCTTTATGGCCAACCGGTTCATCCATCCGTTTGCCATCCAGCAAATATGAAACCGGGATAATATCAAAGACTGAAATATCCGGTTGCTGCGTTTTCCGTTCACATTCTTCCATCATTTCAGCCAGTAAATCCTCTGTAACTACATTGGGCTTACTCACGAAACGACTTATAGAAATTGGAATTTGCTTCATACTCTTTGCGCTTACGCTGACAGAGACATGACTGATATCAACCATCCGGGCACTGTTCTTCAACAGCTTCAACAATTCACTTACTTTGAATGAAGCACCAGAGGGTTTTTCCACAATTCCCCAACGAACATCATCCGATGCTTTTGATTCTTCGGAATATATTTTTAGAGCACCATTTTCGAGCACTTCAGCTGCCATGGCGGAGATTCGGGTACTCCCGAAATCAATTGCTATTAGTTTGTTTGAAATCATAATTTAGCGGCAATAATACTATCCTTTTTTACTTCTTTCACTTCTTTAGTCAGTGCGATTTCCTGAGCTGTTTTACTACAGACTATTTGATCCTTGTATTGCAAATCAATGACCTTATACTTATTCCATCCAATTATATTGAACCCTTTATGATAAAGCTTATATAACTTATCCAGTTTAGCTTCGTAGTTATCCAATGTGCCTAATACGATGATGGCATCACTCACACGTGGAACCAGCTCTATCTTCAAATCATCCCGAACGTATATTTGTTCTATCTGGGCATTCCAGAATGGATTATCTACAATGTAACTTACAAAATCAAACATTTTCCCTTTGGCCATCGTTATGGTTACACGTCCGGAAACTACAGGCACATAAGCTGCATAATTAGGTGATACCGGCATCGGCTTACGGTCGATATCCATGTAATAACTGCCAAAACCAACCACCCTGAATTTCGGGCACCGTTGTACAATCCTGACTGTTACTGTTCCTGTGGGTGTTTTATAACATTCGGCAACTTTGATCATTGGATTCTTCTGAAGTACATCTTCAATCGACTCCGTCCGGATATATTTAATAGTCTTGCCTAATGGATTCAGATCATTCTGCTCCAGGATATGGGCGATGTCTTTTTGCGTAATTAGTTGGATATTTGAACTGTCAGCCAATACAATCTCCAAATTTTTACACACACTTGCTTTTTCTCTCCCTGAAAAGTACCACAATGAAAACACAAAGTAGCAAATTACCAAAATGGTAAAAAAGCCTATGAATATGTTTTTCCAGATAGGTTTCATGATATTGTTCTTATTTGTCAATTGCTGTTTTCTTCAATTGATCTTTAATCAATGGAACCAACTTATCGATGTCACCTGCTCCGAAAGTAACCAAAACATCCAACTGCTTTTCTTTCAGCAAAGGTAATAGATTTTCCTTGGAGCACAATATTTTGTTTTTAAGTTTAACATCGCGTAATATCAGTCCTGCATCAACCCCTTTTATAGGCAATTCACGAGCCGGATATATATCAAGCAGAATCAGTTCATCAAGCTGTGACAAAGCTTCTGCAAATGCCGGTGCAAAGTCCCGTGTTCGGGAATAAAGATGGGGTTGAAAAACACCTGTTATTTTACGATCCGGATAAAGGTTGCGAATGGACGAGATGCTTGCCTTCAATTCACTGGGGTGATGCGCATAATCGTCCATATAAACAATTTTATCTGACTTATAGACAACATTAAATCGCCTGTATATGCCGGAATAAGAAGATATTCCGGTTCGAAGCTCTTCGTTAGTTACCCCGTTCAGCCAAGCCAGTGCCATGGCAGCCACACTGTTTTCCACATTAATCTGCACCGGTACTCCTAACCGGACATCGGCTATACGGTCATTCGGTGTAACGAAGTCGAAACGGATCTCCCCATTCTTAGTTCTAATATTCTCGGCACAAAAATCACCTCCTTCATCCATTGAATAGGTGTAAAGCTTAACGCCTTTCTGCAATTGAGGGACAATATCAATTCCCTTTCGCATGATTAATGCACCCCCGGGACGAATCAGGGAAGTAAAATACTCAAAGCTCTCACGGAATGCCTTTGCCGTTTTGTATATGTCTAAATGATCCGGATCAACGGAGGTGATCACAGCCATATAAGGTGATAGTTGATGAAATGACCGGTCATATTCATCGGCTTCTATGACTACCAGGTTGCTTTCCAGAGAAAGCAGCAGGTTGGTATTATAATTATTTGCAATGCCTCCCAGGAAAGCATTACAGGACACCTGCGACTGATACAGCAAATGCGCTGTAATGGTTGAGGTTGTAGTTTTCCCATGGGTACCGGCAATACAAATACCTTTACTCTGACGGGTTATGTTACCCAGTACCTGGGCCCGTTTTTGAATGATGAAATTATTATCCTGGAAGTACTTCAGCTGAGGATGATCACCCGGTACCGCCGGTGTAACAATTACCAATGTATTCTCGGACCTGGTAAACACAAAGGGGATTTCTTCAACGTCTTCGATAAAACTGACCCGAATCCCTTCAGTGATTAGATCGGATGTTAATTTTGTTTCAGTACGATCATATCCGGCCACCTGAAATCCTTTCATATGGAAATAGCGTGCTAACGCGCTCATACCGATTCCACCAATTCCTAAAAAATAGTATTTTGTAAACTTATTCATTTCCCCGGGGTAAAGTTCTGTTATTATTAAAGTAAATAATCTGGATATACAAATCAACCTGTTCAATCAATAAATCCTCAACCAAAATCAACCAATGGAATGAAATAACATTCCGTTAGCGACATTCGCCAGTTAACGAATCAATTTCATCACTTCTTCTGCGATTCTATCAGCTGAATCTTTTTCGGCCAGCTTGAGTATGTTCTTACTCATTTTTGATAATTCAGCATCATTATGAATCAATTCTATGGATTTATCTACCAATTGATCCATTGCAACAGCGTCCTTAATCATTACAGCTGCATCTCTTTTTACCAATGCCAATGCATTTTGTGTTTGATGATCTTCGGCAACGTTGGGTGAAGGGACTAATATAACTGGTTTAGCCAACAGGCACAGTTCTGAAATAGAACTTGCCCCTGCCCGCGATACTACTAAATCGGCAATTGAATAAGCAAGGTCCATTCGCGATACAAAATCCGTCACCAATAACCTGGATGCTGCAAATGGTTCTGCCGCTTTGCGCGCATTCTCAATATAGAATTTGCCTGTTTGCCAGATTACCTGAATATCATCTATTTTAGCCAGTTTTCCAAGTCCTGCCAGTATGCTTTGATTGATGGTTCTTGCTCCCAGGCTGCCACCTACAACCAGTATTGTCTTCTTCTTCGGATCAAGCCCAAAGAATTGGTACGCTTCATCGGTAAATGGTGCTATTGAAAACAGATCCTGCCGCACCGGATTCCCTGTAAGCACAATTTTATTCTTATCAAAAAAACGATCCATCCCCTCATAGGCCACACAGATCTTTTTTGCTTTCTTAGCCAGCAATTTATTGGTTACCCCGGCATATGAATTCTGTTCCTGAATAAGCGTTGGGATTCCCAATGCAGATGCTGCCCGTAATGTTGGGGCACTGGCATACCCACCTACTCCAATAGCAATATCAGGCTTAAAACGACTGATAATACGGCGGGCCAACACCATGCTTTGAAGCAAATTCAACACTACTTTTATATTTCGAAAAACATTTTTCCTATTGAAACCACTTACCGGTAGCCCTTCAATGGGATATCCGGCAGCCGGTACCCGTTCCATTTCCATACGTCCAAGCGCACCTACAAATAGGATCTCAGCATCGGGCATTTTTTTCTTCAGGGCATTGGCAATACTGATTGCAGGAAATATATGTCCGCCTGTGCCGCCTCCACTGATTATAAATTTATGTTTCATAGTTAGAATTAAGTATTATACGTAAATTAAGTAAAATACAAATTATAATAACAAGTTTTCGAATTAAGAATAGGTCTGTCAGTCTGATGATCTCATTTATAAGCTTTCCAGTTCAACAACAGGGATGGCATCTTCCTGCTCAACGAAACTTTCCTCCACAGGTACCTCTTCACTCTTTATCTGCCGTGTAATTCCGAAAATTATCCCAAAGTAAATACATGTAATCAGGATAGAGGTACCTCCTCTACTTATAAGGGGCAGTGGCTGTCCGGTTACAGGTATTAAACTGGTTGCCACCGACATATTTATAAATGTCTGGATAACGATCATTAGTGATAGTCCTATCACCAGGATAGCCGGGAATACCGAGGAGCAATTTGTGGCAATTTTACCCGCTCGAAAAAGCAAAATCAGGTATAGTATGATCACAACGATACCTCCAATCAGTCCCATCTCCTCTACAATGATGGAGTAAATAAAATCGGAATAGGCCTGTGGCAAATAATCCCGTTCTACGCTGTTTCCAGGCATTAGTCCAAAAACCCCTCCACGTGCAATAGCTATCTGCCCATATTTTTCCTGGCGGTTTTTATCATTGATCACATATTTGCTCCCTTTTCCTTCTTTATCCGAATGGCGCTCAATACGTGCCACCCAGGTATAGCCCCTCTTAAACATATGAGGCATGGATGTTTCAGGTATCGCTTTTATGGCTCCATATCCAATCACCAGGGATATGACCAGTATTCCGGCGAGTGAACCCAGGTATTTCAGGGATATCCGGCCAATGAACATCATGATAAACACAACTGCAAATAAGATAAATGCTGTTGAGAAATTCTCAAGTAAAATCAATCCACAAACGGCGATCAGCATGATGATGGTATTCCTGAAATAGACCCACTCATCTTTCGCATTATCCCTGATTCTTGATATCAAATCTGCAGCCACAATGATCACTGAAAGTTTTGCCAACTCCGATGGTTGAAACTGAATGCCACCGATTACCAGCCAACGTGCAGCATCATTCTCGCTATGCCCTTTGAAAAGGACAAATACCAGCAATGCTGATGAGATAAACAAGCCAAGGTATGAAGATATCCGGATAAACCGGTATGGAATGAGATGCACAAAAAAGGCGATCATAACACCTCCGGTCAGGAATGCGACATGACGCAATACCGGACCGGCATGATTAGAGGCTTTGTATGCCAGTGTGCTTGAAGCGCTGTACATTTCAATCACTGAGACTATGCACAGTGCAAAAAACACAATCCACAACGTTGCATCACCTTTTAAGTATTTCTTTAGAAGAGTTTCCATATTTTTGGATTAATCAAAGGATAAAGCCGTTACCGGTTAAAGATTCCTCACAACGCTTTTGAATTGTGTACCCCGGTCCTCATAATTCTTAAACAAGTCAAAACTGGCACAACAGGGTGAAAGCAATACCGTATCCCCATCGTTTGCCATCGTATAGGCTGCCTGTACTGCAGCTTCCATGGATTGGGCATCCGTGATCGCGGATATTTTCCCATCAAAAAAAGCATGCAATGCTTTATTATCCAGTCCTAAGAAAACCAATCCCTTTACCTTCTCGTTAATCAGATCCTCAATTTCCGAATAATCATTCCCTTTGTCAGTCCCGCCTAATATCAGGATAACAGGCGTTTTCATACTCTGAAGGGCATACCAGCAGGAGTTCACATTCGTTGCTTTTGAATCATTGACAAACCGTATATTTTTTACCGTAGCAACATATTCCAGTCGATGTTCCACACCCTGAAAATCCTGCAGGGACTGCCGGATACTTTCTTTTCGCACATTCACTATTGAGGCAGCCAATCCTGCTGCCATGGAATTGTAGGTATTGTGGATACCTTGCAGTGCTAATTCTGAAGTCGGCATAGTAAATAGGGTTTTTAAAGTTTTAATGATCAATTCATCCTGTTCGATAAAGGCCTTTGTCTTTTCCGTACGTTCGTTGGCAAAAGGATACATGGCAGAATGAATGTTTCTCTTTTTCAATTCAGCCTTGATAACAGGATCGTGCTCCCAGAAGATAAATGCATCTTCTTCGGTCTGATTCTGGGTTATCCTGAATTTCGAATCTACATAATTCTGGAAATTATATTCATACCGGTCTAAGTGATCGGGGGTAATATTCAGCAAAATGGCAATATCAGCCTTAAATTCAGTCATCCCATCCAGCTGGAAGCTACTCAGTTCCACGACATAATAATCGCACGAAGTATTAGCCACCTGTAAAGCCAGGCTTTGCCCTACATTTCCTGCCAGACCAACATTCAATCCTGCTTCTTTCAATATATGATAAAGCAACATGGTGGTGGTGGTTTTACCATTACTTCCGGTTATGCAAATCATCTTGGCCTTGGTATACCGACCTGCATACTCAATTTCAGAGATTACCGGCGTACCCTGTTTCTTCAATTGCTTGATGATCGGCGCCTTGTCAGGTATGCCAGGGCTTTTAATTACCTCATCGGCATTTAAGATCAAACTTTCGGTATGTTGTTTTTCCTCCCAGGGTATTCCGGATTCATTCAGCATAGTTTTATATTGGGTTTTGATCTCTGACGAGTCAGAGAGAAAGACTTCAAAGCCCTGCTTTTTTGCAAGGATAGCTGCCCCTGTTCCGCTCTCACCACCTCCTAATATTACAATCCGTTTCATATCGTATACCTAACTCCTGTTGTGGAGATTTTTTTAGTTTTTTCTGACTATCTGCTTCTCAATTTCCTGATATACCCCATAGATAAATTCAGGCATTATCTGATTTTCAATGTAATGATCGTAATGGCTGCCAGGATAATGCCGATAATCCAAAAACGAATCACAATCCTTGATTCAGGCATGGCTATCAACGGACGTTGGAAAATAGCCTGTATGCCTGAATTTCCTGCCTTTTGGTAGTGATGATGCAAGGGTGTCATTTTAAAAACCCGTTTCCCCTCGCCAAATCGTTTCTTAGTATATTTAAAATAAGCCACCTGTATCATCACGGATAAACTTTCAACAAAGAACACCCCGCACAAGATGGGAATAAGCAACTCTTTCCGGATAGCGATGGCAAAGACTGCAATGATACCGCCCAATGTCAGGCTGCCTGTATCTCCCATAAATACCTGTGCCGGGTAGGCATTGTACCAAAGAAATCCAATGGTTGCACCAATAAATGCACCGGCAAAGATCAATAGCTCTCCAGTCCCGGGAAGGTACATGATATTCAGGTATCCGGCATAATTGACGTTACCCGAGACATAAGCCAGTATCCCGAGGATTACCCCCATAATAGCCGACGATCCTGTTGCAAGACCATCCAGTCCATCTGTCAGGTTGGCTCCGTTTGATACCGCTGTCACAATGAATATCGATACAAAAACAAATAGGATCCAGCCGTAACGTTGAGCTTTTTTCCCTGCCCATTCAAATGCACCTGCGTAATTCAGGTTGTTGTTTTTGACAAACGGGATGGTAGTTAAAGTCGATTTTATATTATGTTTTGCAAAAAGCACATTTTCCACCCGGTGAGTAACTCCTCCTTTTACCTCAATGTTTTCACGGATCACTACATCAGAGCTCATGTACATGGTTAAGCCTACTATCAGTCCCAACCCTATCTGTCCCACAATTTTA
>Ga0302271_10003096_pt1 | contig 14357 bp, 9 predicted proteins | sample III_Bog_N1_1_FD_198767 | JGI IMG/M metagenome (GOLD analysis project Ga0302271, IMG submission 198767) | Peat permafrost microbial communities from Stordalen Mire near Abisko, Sweden - III_Bog_N1_1 | ecosystem: Environmental > Terrestrial > Soil > Wetlands > Peat | place: Sweden: Abisko... | reverse complement strand
TTAATCGACATGAAGAACATATTCTTGGGGAAATTGTCAGATTCTTTTCAGCATTTTTTGTTTGAAGGACATAAGCTTAAAACAGAGATACAAATAAATGAGATTATTTTAAGTATTTTGTTACTAAGCAAAGGAGTAAATAATTGATCACAGTATTCTTTAATGTTTGTTGAATGAAAATTTCACTAAAAACAAAACATCAATCTGGTAGTAGTTGCTAGGCATATTGTTATTATTTAGAAGGATCATCAAAATCAATCTTTCATATTACATTAAGTTATTCTTCTTATTATTATTGTTATCTTATTTCGTTTACGATCTATCTAAGTTCTTTGAGATTGTGACAAGAAAATAATCTCATTTTGAAATCGTTATCATGATTAATTATATCCTATGTGATTTCTTCGTTGATATTCTCATCACCCTTAAAATCCTCTTTCCATGCCTTTTCCCAATACTTTTTGATGAACTAATCAATCTCCTTCGCGTACATTCCTGCTAAAGTTTAAGTTTTGAGTTTAACGCATTCTGTATCCGAATCATCAGCATCAAACATTGCATCTTAGCTTTCATTCGTGCAGCTGATCCAATTCGCTGAGAGGATTAAAGTATTTGGGCTGATAGAGCGGTACTAGAAGGCAGCGTCTCTTGTGACTATTAAAAGACAAAAATAATCTTGCTGAGAGTTGAAATAGTTCGCAATGTAATGAATTAGATCTTCTTAAGGTTTCTCTATGATTGTCTCGAGCTTATAAATGGAGAAAGGCAGCTCTTTTGGCTCTCCCTTTAAAATTAAAAGTGTAAGAAGATCTAAAGTTCCTGATGATATTTTTTTCATTTTTGAATTCGCAAGCAACGAGAATGGTAGTTGATGTATGATTGTGCTTTGTTTGCTTTTTCTTGGTGATTAATTGTCTTTTTTTATTATCCTTTCCTTGAATACAGCAATTTCAAGTCAAATATTAGATTAATTGCATCACAATTTCTTTTTATTTGTTACTTTTTTCATTTTCCCAGCAGCAACAACAATAAAAGTCTTAAACAAAAGTTAACACATTTGTATCAATCAATGCATTAATCTAATAGAGTTAACTCCCTGAAATCTGCTTTTTCCTAAATAGAGGAAAGATAAGTAAAGATCTTGTTTTTGTTGTTTAGGACAAAATATTCTTCTTCAATCTTAACTTCATTGATTGAGCATATCTTGCCGTCTTCGCGGACTAAAATTAACTCTTTTACCTTGGAGAATAACAAATAATTGAAATAATTGGATACTTACTATTTGGATATTCTTACCTGGTTATTTTTTAGGATATCAGCTAACTCCTTAGCGTACATCATTCCTTTTGAAACAGTTATTCTATCTTCTTCTCTTGAAATTGCTTTCAGTAGTTTCTTTTATGAAAATAATAGTTGCCAGTGTTTGCTTTTGAAAACTAAAATATTTAAAGAATTGGTTTGTTTTTTTTTACTTGAAAAGATTGAGCATATGTGTTGTTTGAATTGAGATCGACGATCTACTTGCATTCGATGGTTTCCGAATTCTACTCCTTTTGGATTACGAATATTGTGCCAAGAGAACAAAAGGAGAGCAATCCATTAGGATTTTCATAGATTAATGCTTATTTATTGTCAGGAGAAATTGATTCTTTATTTGAGATAACTTCAAGTTTATATGGAGGAGGAGAAGAACGACTTGTATGTGATTCTGTCACAGATACAATATAATCATTAGATTTTGTGTTTTTTTAGACATTTATTTGAATTTTATGGAGTTAAGGACTGAAGTTGAAGAAAGTTCTAGGATATTTGTGGTAAATTAGTGCTGGAATGCAATCAATGATTTCTTTGAAATTCACCTGAGTGAAAGCATTAACAGAAATGAATTTGTAAGAAAGGAATGAATAACAAATAATTGAACATTCCTTGAAGAATCTTGAATGGTTTTACTTTGAGATTGTGTTTGTAGTTTAATCTGTTTCCATATTGGACAGCATCTTGTCGATTTAGAATGGATATTTAATTGTTATAAACGAATGCTTGCACGAATAAAGACGAACTTTAACAAGATTTCTCAGTTTCTAAAGAATGAGTCTAGTTGATTGGATTCTACAATATAATCGGTGATTGCAGCTCACCGCAGTGATCGACTGTGAATTATAAAGCGCTATTTCTTTTCCTTAGGAGTGGTCTTTTGATTTGGTTTTAAGTTGCATAGATAATTTGATTCTAAAATGTAAGAAAATATTTTTAAAAATTAACTCAACTTATGCAATAATTCTGGTTACTTTAAGAGGTTAGATGAGTTTTGGCAAGTTGAAAAAATAGGAATACATCAAGCGAGCTGGTACATACACGCCAATGCATCCCGTTATCAAGTAGATGAGTTACATTTTTTGAATTTGGAAGGATAAAAAAACAAAATAGAAATATCTAGTAGGAGAGAGAGAGAGAGCTGGTGAGTATTCAGTATCTATCGTGTTTTTAATTATTATTCTTTCTTTCTTTTTCTGCAGATAGATACTTTAGGAGATCGGACAGGAATCAATTTGCGCAAGAAAAGGTACATAAGGAGCGTTTTCGATTGAAATTAGGTTGATAAAAAAATCAAATTATTAGTTTTTTTCAATTTTGCATAAATTTAGGAAAGAGTTAACTCCCTAATCTCTCATAGTTGACTTGTCGTCATCCAACCTCTCACGATAGACAATCATCTTTGAAGATAACAATAAGCATTTTTGATTCGAGAACGATTTGGATAAAAAATGAGCAAGAGCATTAAAGTTACTCCAGCATCTGCATCACGATAAATTACTAAAAGAAACACTAAACATCATAAAATTGATGTGATTGAAGATGATAGTAACGACGAAGATCATGATGACATATAAAACATATCTAGCATTGACATTCGTGGAGATTCTCTAACCAAAAAGCGCAAACGAACTTTGTCTAATGCAAGGAATAGCTCCAAAGAACCTAAAACGAATTAGAAAATGACAAAGGAAGATATTCATGAGTTTGAACGCAATGATCGAAAAAAGAAACTCCAAAGCAATGACTCATCTCAAGAAAATGCTGTGAAGAAGAGCATAAAGGAAGTTGCAAAAAATAGTAATTTATCAACAAAAGCAGTTTTTGAGAGAATCAAAGAAAAGCTGAATAATAATCTTGAAGGAAGGAAAAATGGGATAACGACGAGAGCTGAGAAAAAGAAAACACCTGAGAAGGAAATTTAAAAGAATGGGATTCAGCGAATAGAGCTTAAGGATTTGTTTAAATATGATTTAGAAGAATCATCAGCCAATTCACGTAAAATCAACACCTCCAATCCAGGCTTAAAGAAGAATGTACGAGTATCGGCTTGCTAAAAAAATGGAATCAAAAAAACAGAAATTGAAGGAGCATCTCCTGTATTAGAAGAAAATTTATTAGAAGGAAGATAAGCGAAAAATAGTAATATTGCAAAAGAATAATCTACTATGATTAGACGTTCACATAGAGGATTAGAATAACCTTCTAAGGACGTAAATCTACTAATGGAAAATGAATAGGAAGATAAAAAAGACATAGATGAAATTATTTAGAAAGTTAAGTCGAAAAAAGATGGGAATATATGGAACTCAAGTAGAGATGAAAGTAGTAGTAGTAATATCAAAAGAAGTATTAAAAAGATGGAATCTCCAGGGAAAGATTAGCTAGATAGGAGGAGGAGTATTACAAAAACAGATATGAATGATTAAGAAAATAAGGAAACGAAAAGAAAAGAAAGTTTTAATTCTAGGAAATTAAGAAATGGAAATTACGATGGTAACGATCAAAATGGAAGTGCTAAATGCATAGATATCGATAGATAATCTGAAAACCTAATGGATATTGGTAAAATAGACGAAGAACTGTTTGAAGTTCGAGAATTACCAAAAGACAAAACAAGAATACTTTGGATTATTAACAGCATGGTCTTCATTGAAAGACTCATGAGTAATGATTCCGAAGTTAGAAAAGGGAGTGTATTTACAACTTCGAATGGTAAGAAATGGTAATTAGAAATATCGTAGAACGAAGAACAATAACAAATAGATTGCGTTTTGAGAAGAGTTTTTGCTGATTCTGATACATTAGGTTTAACATCTTTGAAGCAATAAATGTATTATGTATTTAAATTCTTCGTGCTTAGCAAGAGTGATCCGATTATTGATAAGACATACAGTGCGAGTAAAACGTTCTCTGCTGATAGTTCTTCTCAAACATTTAACTTTCCGTTTGATGTTGAGTTGATTTTAGAGAAATATCAGCACATTGTCTTTGAATTAACTCTCACTCCGTAGCGGTTGTTTAACTATAATTCTAAAGAAGAAACTGGGTATGTCGGCCTTCAAAATGAAGGCATGACATGCTATATGAATTCGTTTCTTCAGACAGTGTTTCACATAAAAGCATTTGTTAGATTAGTTTTTTCAATTCCAACAGAAAAAGAGACATAATAGGTCTTTCCACATTCTCTGCAGACTTTATTCTATTAGTTGTAGAGTAGAAATTACCATTGCAATACTGCTGGACTGCTTAAGAGCTTCTCTTGGGATAGTTCTAGAGCGAAGATTCAATAAGATGTCTAAGAGTTTTCTTGCTTATTCATTGAATTTCTTGAAAAAAAAGCTGAAAAAATACCATAACTTAGAGGTGAACAAATTTAAACGATTTATGATGAGTTTCATGGGGAAATAAGACATTTTAGGAATACCATTTGCTTTTGATTGTTGGGCTAATTATTGTTGTTTTTGACTGACACTTAATAGGACAAATAAAGAAGTTATTTCAAGGTAAAATTCAGAGTTACATAAAATGCATCAAAGTTAAATATGAAAGCGTCAGCGAAGAAAGTTTCTTTGATATTAGTCTGAATCTTAAAGATTGTGCTGATATCTATGCTTCACTTGATGATTATGTTCGAGAAGAGATACTCGAAGGCGATAATGAATATGATACAGGTGTGAAGGAATTTAAGAAATAAGAAGCCAAAAAGGGTGTTAAATTATTATAACTTCCACCCGTTTTATTCTTTCATCTAAAGCGGTTTCATTTCGATGTGCAAACGAGCTGTAATGTTAAAATTACTGATTAGCATAAATACTATGACGAAATAGATTTGAGAAAATATATGGCTGATGCGAAGAAAGATTAGTCGTATAAATATAAACTCTTTGCGGTGTTAGTGCATAGTGGAGAAATGGCTTCGTCAGGGCATTATTATGCGTATATTCGTCCTAATCCGGAGTAGAATAATTGGTTTAAATTCAATGATGCCATTGTAGAGAGAGCATCCAAGAAATAAGTAACAAAATATGGAGAAACTAAAAGGAAATAATAAAATAATAATAATTTTTTGTTGTTTTATTTGAAAGGTATTTGAGAATAGTTTTGGTGGCAAAGCATGTTTCAAAGCTTTTGATAAATCGAAGAAGTAGTTAGTCTGGGAGAATGCGTCGATAATTTCAACAGCATATATGTTAGTTTATATCAAAACTGAAGAGATCTCAAGGATATTCGATCCTATTGTTGAGTCATCAGTGCCAAAGTGGGTGATTGAAGAAGAAGAAGAAGAAGAAGGAATGTTTCAAATAGGAAAGAATTATGCAAATAAAGTGATTTTGTTTTTTGTTTGGAATCCTAAATACTAATTCATCTAATCAATTTAATACGCAACAATGTCAATTTCATGCAAATATAGCAAAGATATTAATTCAAATCAACTAATTATGTTTTCATAAAGTTAAATTAAGTCATAAGAATACTCAAAAATTTATTTAATTTCATAAATATTCCACTTTATCTGGAATCAAATAATGCAATTTATCCGTTTAATCTTAATATTATTTCTTTTTAGAAGAATAATCTGTTGACTTAATCATGCCTGATTAGGAATATTAACGAGTATCACTGCTCCCAGCATGTTCGGACATTCGTTGGCTTTACGGAGTGAAATTACTTGAGAAAATATTCTTATCAGCAGGATGGTTTTTTATAATATAATTTCTTCCTTCTGATCGAGAAAACTGCTTTGTCAACGGTGTATGTAATCCACTTTGTGTTCTTTGCTTAAGCTTATCCGTAGAACCTAATAAAGGAGTGATATTTCTCTTGTTTTGTTGCTCTTCAGGGATTGACTACATAAACAATTGTCTGTTTGCAACTGCAGTTCTGTATATTTCCCTTGTCAACGATTGCGGAGTCTAATAATATATTTTAGGTGCTCGCGTAATGTGTGATGATATTGGGTTTAATCTAGGTTTGTTAGGTAAAAAATGAGCGAATTCATCACTTTCCAATTCCCTTTGAGGATTCCAGAATTCGTCTTTATGAGAAATAAAAGAATCCGCTGCTGATTGTTTAGCTGAATTTAGAGTAGATTCATGATTGTTTTTCTCATTAGGTTAAGCTTAGTTCGATTCAATGATATTCTTCTCTTCGAGTAGAGTTTTCACTGTGTCCTCTAGTTCTCTTTAACAACAAATAAACATTTTAATTGATATTGCTGTTTCATTAAATTAAATTTTACTTTATTCTCTTTGCGAGTTCTTCATTTTGTTAGATTTATTCTTATTATTTTTTAACTTATTTGTCTTCATTTTATTTTATTTTTTGTGCAATTACTCTTTCGCCTGTCCCTTTCTCTAGCAAAGCCTTCGCTAAAGCTTCTTCTTTCGCCATACTTATGTTCTTTCAATTCATCAAAAGAGCAATTTCAATTTTCCAAAATCAAACATACATTATTTTGAATTGATTAACTATTTATTACCTCTCCTTCTACAGAATCTCTACCATTACTTGCAGCTTCACTGACTTTCTCCAGAAGTAAACTGATTGTTTATTCTTTTTATGCTATCTTCAACTCATTCTTAACATCTTCTCTGTCGTTCACCCATTCATTTGCTAATTATTTGAAATTATCTTCCATTTTAGTTAATCTATCTAATAATTCCTTGATTTTATGATCTTCTTCATGTTAGTCTAGTTAATTAGAATCATTATCACCATCATCAGGATTATTCTAGGTGACATCACTTTTCCTTTATTATTGTTCTTTTATTGAAGATTAGCTATTCCTATCATCTGCTTTGTTGCTGCCACAATTATGTTTCTGTTACAAAATAATCAAATCTACAATCAAACTAACCACTCATAAAAACAAATGAATTCTTCTAACCTTTTTCCCTTTTGTTTCTCCCTTCATTTTCGCAATCATGTTTTCTACTTCTGCATTATCAGCTTCTTGATTTTATTCCATTTAACTTTCTTCCTTTTCTAATGATTCAAGGTTGTTATCTGGTTATTTGTTAGCTTCTTATAATTCAGCATCTCCTAAATCATCTACATGTACTGCTATATCATATCCTTCAGGATTTTCTTCGCCATCTTTTTCAATTAGATGATCATTTTTTTACTCATCTTGTTATTCTTCTTCTCCTTGACCTTTAAGACTATTATTCTCCTCTAACCCTTCTTCTTCTTAGCTCATATTGCTAAAACAATACTGATGATCTTATTCAAATCACTTTTATTCTATTCTAACACGAAGTAACAATATTATTTTATTGTTGAAAATTCAATTCTGCTTTTTTTCCTTTCTTTTTTTTGCAGTTCTATTTATTCCTTCAATCAACCCAAACGTAAATATTCTTTGTTCTCCTAAAAAAAAACAATTAGTAAATTAATTAACTCAACATTGAAGAATCTGATATATACCTCAAAACGCGTGATTTTATCAAAAAAAGAGAACACAACCTAGCAAATAATAAACAAATATTTTTGACATATTTTTCTATCTTTCACAAACAAACCAAATAATTCCAGACAGATAATTACTTGTTGAGATACAGAAACAAGCAACCAAATGGATCGCACTGTGTTTAAGGGATATAACTACCCTTCAGAAAGCTAACTCCCACAACCTAAGCTACCAGAAGCTCCTCCTCCTCCACCATTAAACAACTCTATTTTTATAGAGTACAAAACATTCTCAACCCTCTTATTCACAAACTGATTTATTTATTTTCTTAGCTAATAGAGATAACCTCCAGCTCCCTTGCAGGCACGAAACAACGAAAACTAATTTGAAAAGCTAAACCCTCAATAGGGTGTTGTACCTTAATATCACCTCCCTCCTCCTCAACTTGGGAGCTATTCTTAAAATATTTACTATATCCCATTAAACGAAATAGAACCAAAGCAAGGGAACTACTACTACCCTCCAAATAATTCACAATGCCACCACATTGAGATGTCCCCTTCTTTCCACTACACTAACACTTCCTACGTTCTACTCTTCGATCTCATTCTCAGTGTTGTAAATGTAGTTATGTTTCTAACAATTATCTTACCTTGCTATCTAGTTACCCTCCCAGATAAATTGAAAGCTATACCCTAAATCTAGAGAATTAAATGTTAAACCTGCAAAACTATCTTAACTGAATAATCGATTAACCTATTCAATGAACCACCTTATTTCTGTATGTGCATCAAAATAATAGGAATCATAATATTCTTTTTGATTTGGTAAAAGACGGGGGAGCTATTCTTTATGATATTCTATCGCTTCTTAGAGAATACTATTCTAATTATTACGGATGTCCTGAGCAGCATACTTTCCTCATCGGGCTGACACAATTACCTTCCACCTACACAGAATCTTGAGATATTTCAGAAGAACCTCATTGCACATGAAATTCTTTTATTAAATTTTTTTTTGAGTTCTGGATGACCACAGAATAAGCAAAACTAACAAAGATAAATTTAGAGTACATTTTTGTTTTTGTTTTTTTTGCTTCATATTCCATTGAATTACGAGCTTAACTTCTGTTTGCAGTGAGAGCGTATTTGTTTTAGTAACTTACTGAAAGAAAGAAAATTATTTTTGCGATTTGGATAAATCTGTAAGCTGAAAAATAGTTAAAACAATATTGTCTTTTTTTTTTAATTTGTATCTTGAATAATTTATTATCTTCAAGCAAAAAGGTCCACAGAACTACTGAATAGAGATTGCTTATTAACCTCAGGGCTGGTGGTGGTAATTAATAATATCAATCTGACCAACAAAGAATAAAAAAATCATATTTTAACTTTGGAATCAACACAAGTACAAAATAATAGTAAATTTCTGTGTGCCTGTGTGTATCTTATTCTGCTCTACTTGAGGTAATCCATTTTTGATGTTCTCAAATCCCTGGGAAATAGCAGAGGCTAGTTCAGCTGGAGTGTCTCTATTATTTTGCTTAATTATCTGCGGTGGCTTTATCTTCTTTCGATCGATTAGAAGTTCAGCATCTAAATTAGTATTATTCTTATGCTTATCTGAAGCAATCTCCTCAGCAGCTAGGCTTTCGAGATTCATTAATTCAAGCAATAATATTGTATGTGCAGCGTAATCGTATATGATGTCGTTAGGGAATCTAGCGGTGATTGCATTCATCAGCATAATCACATTGACGCTATGCAGAAGTATTTAATATGGACATCCATTCGTTAAAGACATAATGCCATATCTAATCGCATCATCCGTTCTAATTCCAGCAGTATTAGCAGGATTGTAAGAATTCAAATCTTGACATATATTTTAGTTATCTTAAAACAGTTTTATTACAATTGTTTTCTCATTTTGAATTCTGTTTTTTTCCTTTAGGATTCTATATCGTTAGTGGGTTCAGTGGGATGGTGACTTATGTGGGATAATTAATAATGGATTGGAAATTGGAGATTCCTGGAATTAGCGGATATGCTTAGTTATTGAACAATAAGCACCGATTTATGCTTCTCTGTTTTTTAATATATTCATGATAATCCGTGCAATATAGCTGTTCTGCTAAGAGCACGTAGGACCTTCAAGAGCATATAGAAAAGGCATGATTAAAGTATTTTCATTTTCATTGACTGTCCCTCTCTGCCATCTTCTAGGGTTTATAATATAACTCTACCCTGATGCACCTTCAGAATTGATCTCGATGTCGATTATTATTTTATCTTTACAAGGAGCAGTTAATGCTATGCTCTTTGGGTTTACACAGAAACTAAGAGCTAATTTCTACAGAGTTTTCTCTAGAAATACAGAGAGTACATTGTCAACTACACTTAATAATTCTCTCCTCGATACAAAAGGAAGAAAAGATTCACTTTTTTCACATCCTGCAACTCCGAATGAAACTTGCTAACATGATACAGCTGATAATGATAATAATTACTAATAAAGATCAGCTGGAACTCCAAACGGTGGGTCATTTATTGGTAGTTTATCTGAAATGTCTGATTTAGATGAGCTATCAAATTCATATTCGTCTCCCAGTAAAATGCACAAACTAAGCATTGCAGATTTTTGAAGAATCAATTCCAATAATACTAGAAAATAACAAAGAATAATCAAGGTGAAAGAACTTCAAAATATTAACAACTTAAATTGTTTTTCTTTCCTTCTGTTGATGCTAAAAATACCATATGACAAAACAGTATGCTTCTTATCAAGAAACCATTAGTAATTCATATTTACTTTTTTCTAAAAATTTGTCTTTATTAGGCTTAATGTGCATAATTATTAAAAAATTTGTTACCCATCTTAATTCCTATTCAACAATAATTAGCTTGCTAACCTTAATTTACAAGGAATTCAGAGCAGAAAGTCTCGAAACAAATTCATAGATAAATTGCTGGAAAAGTTTGGAGGAAAAAAATAATTGATTTTAGGTAAAAAAATTAAAACACACATAAATTTTCGCAAGAACCGCAAAAAAACATTCAAGTATGGAAGCAGAGAAACGTTTTGAAGTCAAAAAATGGAATGCAGTTGCTTTGTGGCAATGGGATATTGAAGTTGAGAATTGTGCTATCTGCAAAAAGTAAAAAAATTCTTATTTTCTGTTAAAACCATTGGAAATAATTATCTTTTACTCATTTTTTGTCTTGAAGCAACATTATGGAACCCTGCATTGAGTGCGATGCTAATCAAAACACAAACAGTGCTAATGAATGTGATGTTGCTTGGGGAACTTGCAATCATGCTTTCCATTTTCATTGCATTTCAAGATGGCTCAAAACGCGTAATACCTGTCCTCTTGATGCACGGCAATGGGATTACCAGAGATATGGTAGATGAACTATAAAGTTTTAAAAAAAATAATAATATTTTGGTAATTGTGTGTGTCTTTATTTTTAAAGTCTAGCCATTTATTCTAAAGTATGCATCATCAAATAAAGTGTCCTTTATTCCTTAAAAACATGGGAAGATATTTAAAATATCGTTTGAAATACATACAAATATTTGAAAAATTAGAGAGAAAAAGAGTATTAAGACAAAATTATCAAAAAAAAGGCACTATTTTTATTGTTATTATTCCAAACAAAAATCACAAAAAGATATTAAAATTGCCTAAATTTTAAAAATAAGTACTTGAGTTAATAATTTTAAAAGGAAAAGAAAAGGATATATTTAAAGAGTAAGATAATTCAACATTTGAGTATGATTTGAAGGTGTGAAAGATTTGCAAATAAACTAAACGTGAAAGCATAATTATTGAGTAATAAGAAACATAAAGAAAGAAAAATGTGTGAAAAAAGATAAAAATAAATAACTCTAAATCATTTAGAAATCTCCGAAAGTGCTAATTCATCTTCTTCTTCCCAAATGATCTCTGGAACTGTCTTCGAATGTGTAAGAGCTTAGCATGTTACTTAAGGTATAGAATCTTCTGATTTCCTGGTAGAGGCTCTTCTGGAATTATTTCCTGAGAAAACTTCTTAAGATTAAAGAAATCCAAGGAGTTCTGCCGGTTAACAGAAATTACTAAGAGCTTGAAGATAAACACTGAGTTATTTCTTCCTTTCTTCAAGATCAGCGAAAGTTAGAACTGTATTTTAAGCTTTTTTAGATGGGAAAGCAGGCATTTCTTGATATTTTTCTTTTAAACTGCTGTTAAGTGCACCGAATTCACGGAGACTTCGTTTAATAGAACCTAGCCGTCCACACCAGGTAAATTTTATCTCAAATACAATAGTTTTCTTAGAATACTTGATCATTTCGATGAATCTATCAATACGAATATTCTAAATCTTTCCTTGTAGCATATTTTCTCCATTTAATTATTAAGAACTAATATTCGTTGCAGGATTCCCCTAGTTTAGCCCTTGATCTTTACATATCTCTGGGCTGTCAGCAACTTTTAGCGACCAATTACCCTCATCGTCCAAATCTATTTTCTTGGAATCTTCTGGAGTTTAATACACTGGAATTGTTTGTTCTTCTTATTCTTTAATTGATTATGCATCTATAAATGCTTTGTTATTCTCATTTTATTCAGCTATTTCTGCTTTATGTTACTACCTATCACTATCATTATGTTATGTATTTGTGTTCTGTTTCTTCATTTCTTTCTTATCTTCTTCTTCTACTTCTTATTTTATTCTATTTCTCTCAATACCATTTTATTATCTTTCTTACTAATCTGATGTATAAATTTTCGTCTCTTTTGCATCTGTCTTCTATGCATTTTTCATTTATGCTATCAACGAATCTTCTTAGCTAAGTTAACTAAGGAGACTTTATTCTTAACTTGGTAATCCATCGATAGCAACACAATCAAAGTCTTTTTAAAAGATTGATAGAATTATTTAAAAAACACCAGTTATCCCAAGATATCCCACATAGCAATAGAATGCAAGATTATCAGCGCTATCAAGTGAGTTACGTCCAGATAGTATTGAAATAGCAGCATTTAAACAAAAGTTAATACTGACACTAGCTTTTGTTGATTTTGTTGTGAATCCTTTTAATCTTCTCTCGAGAATCAACGCGCAGAACCATATTATGCAGAAAGCAAGATTTATACTGAAAATCTACAATAATAAGATAGATTACTTGTTCGAATCGACTAAAACCCAGAGAATTACTTGAGTAGTACTAACTCCAGTGAGTATCACAGCCAGTAATGATTTAACTAAGAAACTACAGATCCTTGGATTTCCTTAGAGATTTTGTTTTGCTCTTCGTTCTCCTTTTGTTTTCCATACGAATGACATCAGAACGATTAGGATTCGAAATATCTCAGCTACCATCACAATCGAGCATACACCCATAGAAATACATTCACCAAAGGTTTCCTAACAGTATTACCCCCACATCATACTTTAGATTATTATATATTTATGAAATGGAGTTGTTTTTGTTGAAATGGGTTTGCTTTTTGATGTTGTTGCTACTTTTTAACTAAACTGAATAGGTTTATTGTTTAAAAGTTGCTCTCTCTCTTTCTTAGGATTTTTCCTTTATTTTGTTTGTTTTAACCTACCTTCCTTCCTATTCTGCCTTCCCAAGTTCCCCACCTTTATCTGAATATATATTGTCTTCGTCTAACTTAAGTATCCATCTCATTTTAATTCCTTTATTAACTCATTAAAAATCTAATCTTTCGAAATATCAAAGTAAATCAAATTGATCGCATACGCATTTTGGGAGAAATCATTATTCTCTCATGAAAAATATAAATAATTTATTTGTAATTCCTCCTTTTCCCTTAGATTATCTACATCGGTTAGTATTACAATTTTATTTAAAACAAATTGTTCCTTTTTCTCGAGGAAAAACATATCTTTTAAATCCTCGAATTTGTAATATCCTTATCAACAGAATTAGTAGTGGATGATAATTCTTTTTATAGGGTGGAATAATAAAAGATCATATCGTTTTTTATCATTTTTCTTTGCTGAATCCTACTTTTTGTTTGTTTTTTAAACTTTTTATGATTAATTTTATTATGATAGCAAATGGTAAAATTTATCTTGAAAAAACAAAAAAATCATAAAAATGCTTAAAATTCAAGCATATTAATTAATTAAAATACATCACTAACCTGTAGAGTATTACTTAATAAAATCAAAGATCAGTCTTGTGGTTTAATGTAAGTTATGATATTGACTAATAAAAATACAATTCAAGTTAAAATATCTTTGGTATGGATTGATTCCCCCTAAAAATAAGTTACAGAAGTCTTTGAAAAAGGAATTAGAGCGGCCATTATCTGAGGATTACAAATAAAAAGAACTAATTCGATCTACGGGGAAGATTCTTCTTTGGAGTAGAATAAAATAACACTCATCCTTCAACACAGTCATTTTTACTAACCAACACTGAGTAATATGGTACCTCAAGGATATCATCTATATCACTGTTAACAAGGCCTAAAGCATTTAAATTAAAATATATTATAACAAATTTTTTATTATTGTGCTTGTTGTTACCGAAGATGAAGGGAGGTTTTATGATGTGTTTGACTGCAGGTATCGATAATTATATGGTAGGGAGAAGTTAAGTATAATTCGTT
>Ga0302271_10003095_pt1 | contig 14360 bp, 15 predicted proteins | sample III_Bog_N1_1_FD_198767 | JGI IMG/M metagenome (GOLD analysis project Ga0302271, IMG submission 198767) | Peat permafrost microbial communities from Stordalen Mire near Abisko, Sweden - III_Bog_N1_1 | ecosystem: Environmental > Terrestrial > Soil > Wetlands > Peat | place: Sweden: Abisko... | reverse complement strand
TATCTTACTGTAATGAACACTGCTGAGCACATAATGAGGACAATCACGATTATGATAACTAACCAGAAGCTCAGCTTGTTACTTTTCACTCTGTCATTAAGATAGACACTTGAATATGTCTTCGGTTAATCTCTTGTCGAGGAGAGTGTTCCTCCTGCTTGTCTTCTCGAATTCGATAAGGAAACAGATAATTTATGCAATTTCATGATTCGCTGCTTATCTTCAAAATCTTCTTTCTCCATCAGCTCTCCGAACCGAGTTATCAAGTAATCTAGCAGTCAATCAACCAAAATAAATATCAACAAATCAAATAGTTATTTATCCATTATTTTTAGTTGAATTCAATGGAATGAGTGAGCATGGGATTGCTTAAAATTTAGTTCTTCTAGGTGTTTTAACTATCCATATTCAGGAAAGAAAGAGCAACTTAATTTAACTAATAAACGAACTCAATTAAACTAAACAACTATTTCATACCTTCAGATTCGCTTTCCAGCAAGCCAATAGCAGATTTAACATGATAGATCTCATTCTCCGCTTCTTCCTGCGTGATCCTGGAGACTGTCTTAAGCATTCTAATAACTTACTCCCTATACTTAATGAACGGTCTAACAATGAGTGATATAAACAAGACTAACATCACAATCCCAGTTATCAAGGTCATCAAAGCAGTATTCTAAATATCATCGAACAAACTAACCTTTTCTTCCATGAATACTTCGTCTAATGTATCAAAAACGTTATGCAAAGTTAGATAGTTAACCTCCAACGCATAGAGAAACTCATAGCTAGCAGAGAACGTCGAGAAGTAATTCAACTCAAGGAGCTACAGCAACCATTAGAGTACATACAATTCACGAGGATCTGAGACATTCTACTGTATTAAAACTGAAATTTATTTCTCCACGAAAAATCTCTGGTATTCTTAACTAAACCCCACTAATATTTCAGCTTGGAGTTATTCAAAGACGTTCGCGTAGTTTTCCTAGATATTCTAATTGTAATATGTTACAAACTGCGAGGATTAGATCACAGAATCTTAAGCGCTTAAGACGTAATTCGTCGAGATGGATGATAACGAAAAAGGAATATTCACCCTTGCAGCGATACTCAAATCATCCACAAATTAACTCAGCCATGTTTTCTCTTAGTAGAACTTCAAACTGACCACTAGAGTCATCACAATGAACACAATCCATTGAATCGAATAAGACAAAAACAAACCCTTCACGAATACAGGCATTTTCTAAAGCATAGCCATTGCGTAGATGCTTTTGACTACATTCTCAACACCACGCCGGTTGATTCCTCCTTATCCAATACTGTTGTTCTCTCCTTGTGGCATCTGTTTTTGATCTTTTCTAAACAGAAAAAAAGAGAGAACAAATACAAAATTAATTATTTTTCAAAAACACAATGATGCGCAAATTAAAACAAAAGAATTTCTTTTTATTTGGTTTTATGGTAAAATTTACTGTGGTTTTTGATGTGATGAATTGGTATCGATATCTTCATGTTCTCCGTCATGCTCAACTGAAGATCTACTCTTATGCTGCGTTAGTGTTATTATCGTTCCACTCTTTCTCGACAATTCTTTAAATCTCTATGAGAAATCTTCATTATTACTCGATGCTCCTTCAAAAGGGAGATCTTTTAGTTATTGCTATTATTATTACTGCAATTCATTAGTAGCATCAACGGAATGCTAAGCCTAAGACACTGCTAATCTGTCACTAGGGCTTTAGATTGCTTATCCATTTACAACCAATGTTGAGGCTCTTTTTTTCTCTCTTGAAGTTTGTTATTTTAAACTTTTTATTATGCTCGTATTGCTGAATGAAAATCCTTAGATACCTTATGATTTAGGGGTCGTTTGAGACACTAGCAATTAGCTTTGGTATTATGCTTCTTTGTAGTATATTGAATGGTTCATTTTGTCTTATTCAACTGATTATTCAGCTGCTTTCGGACTTATGCTACATTATGGTGAAGGCTAGTGTTGATGTAAAGTTTAGAATGAATTAGGTTATTATTTCAATTATTAGTTGTTACTTTATGTTCTTGCTGCTGTTGCTGCTTCATTTTAATTATTATCAGTAAAATTAAAATCCAAAGGCAATTTGATTTCTTCGTATGTAACTACAATATCATCCTGCGAGTAGGAGTGGTTTTATGGATGTTTCTCTCTTGAGGAATCGAGATTCGAAAATAAATCTTAATGGGTCTGCAGAAGCTAGTCATTCACTGTGTCATTCAGTGTTGTTGTTGTCTGCTAGCCATTTTGGAGTGTTATGTTCATTGTCTATTAGTCAATATGAATGTTGTTAATACTGAGATTGATCATCCCTGGATGGGCTTCTGCTGTTTTATCAGGTTTGTTTATGTCTTCTTCCAAGAATCTAAGTTACTCTTCTTAATTACTGTTTCTGCTCTTTGGAGTGATACTTCCAGTTAATTCCTTAGTAGTTTTAGTATCTTTACTAAGTAGATTCACTTTGAGATTGCTGTTATTGCTGTTGTTAATCTTGTTATTCTCTAGAATTAAATTAATCTTTTCATTTGTTTCTTGAGATGAAATCAATTATTGAGCGATTTTCAGCTGACTCTCAGCAATACTCATCTGGCTTGAATTGGGGTCTCGAGAGTGAAGCACATTCTAGTGGCTGTTAATGCTATTTTTGATGTTGTTGTTGTTATTGTTATTGTTGTAGAAGATGCTTTCATTCATTGTATTTTTGATGTTGTTGTTAAAGTTATCTGAAGGTATTTCCAGTGGAGTGTAGTTCTCGATTTCGAGAAGATAAAGAATCAGTGCTCCTCCACTGTAGAACGGGATATTCTCTTGTTTTATCGAAACCTGTGCTTCAAATGAAAGATAGTGCTTTCCGTAGTTTCTTGTGTTTGATTTCGATAAATCTCTCACGGAGTTTATTCCTTAACCACTTTGTTGTGACTTTTCTTATGTGAATTACTGCACTGCGAGAGAAGTGTTGAAAGTGTATCTCAGCGATTTTGATTTGGAATCCTTCAGAAACTAATTGAGTTCTACAAGCAAATGAACAAAAATATTAGAGGAGAAAATGAATTTAAATAATTGTCTTGTTTAATAGTGAATATATTGTCTACTTTATGGTAGATTCATTTGCAGTTTCAATCCAGCATATGAGTTCTTAGCTAAGTCGAAGTTATCTAAGATTTCCTGCAGACTCGGTATCAGAAGGAAGATATTGGAACCTGCTAAGGACAATCGCTCGATCTAGCGAGGATACAATTCATTGAAGAATTTGAAGAAGTTTCTTGTGATATCCTTTATGATTCCACTTGGATCGATTAGAACAAACTAGCTGTTTGTCTTCAGCTTCAGCATCAGAGCTGAGAAACAGAAGTCGTTGTGAATGTGCCAGAAGTAATTCACGTAGATGTTAATTGGGAACATGTAACCTTCTGTTTTACAAAAGGAAAAAGTTCAAAATTAATGAGCAAAAAGATCAGAGATATTCTGATTATTTCAGAGAACATTTATGAACTATACCCTTGTCTTTAGCAATAGCTACTCGATACCGACGGACGATCTTAGAAACACCTGTTTCTACCAGTCTGATAATGTAATTATCATGCCAGACAGCAATACATTCAGGGATCAAATCGTTGAGGGAGGATAGTGTTTGAAATTCACTTTTTTTGTATCCAAAAAAACTTGGAGAGCTTTCTGAAAAAGCTAGAATTGATGCTATTTCTGTGCTAAACCCACTAATCATCGACACAACGTTTCCTTGAGGGAAGAAATTATGTTTTGGTTAGGACATAAAGAGGTCTTACTAATCTTGGCTAAAAGAAAAGTATTTATGTTATTTACCTTTTAAGACATTCAGAGAATTGACAGTATTTTGATCTTAAAACTTATCTCTCTCGTTGATTTCAACAATCTTCGTTTCAACTTCTCTGCAAGAAAGTGGGTCGTTGAGTAATCGAATCTTGAGAATCGCTAGAAGGCGGAGATATTCGATATTTTCCGAGCGGACTGACAACTCAGAGCGGATGATATTTTCAAGAATATCGATCTTTTTCAGCAGTGAAATAGTGTCCCAAAATAACAAGTGAAAACTCTCGTAACCGTTGATCAGTTTCTGCATGTATTCTTGCTTCTGGACGAGCAATTAAAGTAAGTTTTTCTTCACGTTTTTCTTGATGGCTTCGATGGACACCATGTGCTCAAAAAGCTCAAATTGTACTGCCTTCTGTGCGTCCTTCTACCTGGCCTGAAATATTATGGATTGAAACAAATGGAGAATATGCAGTACCTGTAGGAGTATTTCATGGATTTGTCACGATTTTTGATGGTGTTTTCAATTATTCTGCTAGTGGAAATCTCAAGTAATCGAAAGAAAATGCTTTTTTGAGTGAATTTCTTGCTGTTGGCTTTCAGAGAAAAAAGTGCTTTGATCACATTCTGTTAAGTTCGGATGGCTAGAAACCAGAATCGCATTGATATGTCTTGAAATACCTGAATGAAATAAAGTCAAATAAGTTCCAAAAGATACATTTAAAACCAAGAAAGCACAGAATAAGGAAAATGATTTGACAAAAGATATTACTTGATTCTTCTATGGATACTTTTCTAATTATTTTAGCAGACTGCGCATGTGATAATCAACAAAACGAACTACCCAAGCAATGAAGTCTATGGAGTGAAAAAACAATTAATTAGTTTCATTTCTTTTAATCAGTTTTAATAGAAGTATTTTTCAAATAAGAGGCTGTATTAACTAATATCAAAATGTTACCATTGTGTTCTCTACTCACAGCAAACAGATACACTCCAACTGATGTGTTAAGTAGCTTAACTTCTTGAATAGGCAGATCATACCCATACTCTTCAATATCGGTGACTTTTTAACATGGACATTTAGCATCTTTACAGTTTTCCTGATGCGATTCTAGGATCCCTAGAACCTCAATATAATGCCGTCTATCCCTGAGAGCATTCTGCGAGTGATAAATCAACTATTCAAAATACGAGCAAGCCATACTCGGAGCATCAATAGAATCTTTTAGATTAAATCCTTTCAGAGCAATTTTCTGTTTTGTATGAAATCCTAGATGGATTGCGACTAAAAAAGATGTCCCGATTGATAAATAAACTAAATAATTTTTATCAAGAAAATCAGGCAACGCTATGTACCGATAGCTCTACAGTATCCCAGCTAGCAGATAGCCAATTAGAATATTCGCGTAGATTACTGTGTACTCCCTTGCAAGGAGTGGATATTTCAAGAAATATTCCACTGAATAATATAATTAAAGGATGTGCTGCACAATTAAGATTATAAATTGTTTCGGGAGTACTTGAGGATAGCTAAGAAGGACAAAGATAAACAGCATAAAGAATTCGATATTGCGATATGGAGTGAATCTAGATTTGATAGGGTTTTATGGTGTAAAACCCGCTGTATTGAAGATTAATGAGAATAATCCACTTGTTAGAAAAATAAATATCAACTGCAACAAACCTAACAGAATATTCGTGTATGTGTAGCCAATATATCCTGGTAAATCAGTGCATCGTCTTTCAGTGGAGTCCAGACAAAAAAATGCACCAAGAGCGATATCCAATTTCGGAATTATCAAGATCCATCTAAATATTTCTAAGTAACACTAAACAAAGGATATTTTAGTTGCTTTGAGTTTGAATTAGTTCGCTTCTTCTTTCGTTGAGCTGGAAGAGAGATCATATGCAGCAAGGAAAAATATGCAATCTAGAATTGATAGAATTACTAGAATTGCTAATCCAAGTGCTTAAGAATGCTCTATGGAAGACAGTAGCGGGAGAACTCTCGCAGCCTTAGCGATGTAGAAAATCGCATTGAGAGTTGATTCATTGGAGTGAGGGGAGATAGTCGAAACTGCAATTCCGAAGAGCTATGCGAAAAATGTGCTGATTAAGAAAATATTCAGAAATTTAGATCGATGGTTCTCTCGCTCGCACTCTGAAATGAAACTCCAGATGTTTGAGAGACGATGAATGAAATCGAATTGCTCTTCATCGCTGATACACATAGAGTTTGTGTAATTCGAGGTGCTCACGAGTTTCACACTCTTGAGCATCTTGCGCATTTCCCGTTCTAATTCTCTGTTGAGTTTATCTTGCTCATCACGTTGCTCCTTGCGAATGCGCTCCTCCTCTTTGTCAGGAATTCATTTTTGTCAAAATAACAAATGATAATAAGAAATTTTAAATATTTTGAGGAGAGGGGTTGAAAATTAAAGAGTGTTTATGAGAAGGAATTATCCATTTTGAATATTTTTCAAAGCAAACTCCCATTTTCCACTGAAAAATATCTCCATTAACTTATGCAATTTGTTAATTTCTATTGTTCAATTTGTTATGCTGTCTATTTATTACCTTCCTCTGGATTGATGAATCCTTCTAATGCACCTTATAGGTTGAGCTCTCTATCTTCAAGTGCAGCCTGTAAGCGGATTTTTCTTGGGTTGTTATTGGTTTTCTTGATAGGTTTAGCTTTTGATTTAGGACTCTTTGCTGTTTTCATTTTTTGAGAGAATTTCTTCGGAGAAAACTGAGATAAATGGCTAAGTCTGAAGGTTGCTAAAACTTTTAGGTGGAAATGTTCCTCCTCTTGTATTGGTTGATCTCGCAACCTGAGAGTTGTCTTTGCTTGAAAAAAAACCCCTGATTTTTGTCAATTTTGGGATGATTCACTTAATTTACTGAATCTTACTTAGCGTTCCTTGTTTATTTGTTTTTTGTTTCTTTCACCTTGTGTTACCTTAAATTGAAATTTTTTCTTTTGCACTGTAATAAATCGTATGTGATTCATTCTTAACCTCCAATTAATTTTTTTTCAGCATTGAGTTTAAATACCTGATTAGGCAATTTTTTTTCTTAATTATCCTCAAATGATTGGAAACAGGATTCATTTTCATAATTTTACTAGTAAAGTCGCTAAAGAAATTCAAAATTTCTTTGATTTATTAGAAAAAAGGAAAATAATGCATGATCAAATAAACTATTTAAAAAAAAAAATTATTCACTAAAAAATCATTTAAGCAAGTTGCTATTTACTTTAGGAAGAGAAGAGAAACTAACAATTTTTATACAGCAAACTGAAAACAGTTAGCACATATTGCAAAAGTTCTTGAAAGAAATGGAAGATCAGCTTACAAATCTCATTCTCTCACAATCTCATCAATTGATTTGTGTTGAAGAATTACTTTTGATGGATTTTTCCAGGTTTTTCCTTTGGTTTTGGAAAGTAAATTGCGATGATTGAAAAGAGAAAATTATCATCAATGATCTTGAAACAAACAATTTATGAAGTTTATGGATATTATGTTAAAAACAAGGATTCAAACTGACAATTAAATCCCGCACTATGAAAGATATTACAATCTCAATATTCAGTTTTATCAACAGAGATGTCCACTTTCTTAAATAGGATTTTAAATAAGTGATTGATTTATTTATTAATTAAGTTATTAAAGACTTTGATTGATAATTCCGATAGATTAACCAGACCAGTAAAGGTATGTAACAGAGATTAAAGCCCAATATCTCCAAGTTAGTTGTTTGATAAGTTGAGCGATATGGTCTAGAGATTGATGAGATCAGTTAGGGGGAGTAAAAGAGATTACGCACCAGTGTCTCCAATTAAGTTGGAATTTAGATGAACGGATATGTTAATGAGATGACTGAGATTGGAGAGAGGGAGTAATAGAGAACGTGCGCCAGCAACTCCAACTGAATTACTTTTTAGGTTGAGAGTTATGCTATTTAGGTTGGTAAGATTAGATAAGGGAACTAAAAGCGATTGTGCTCCGATTTCTCCAATCGAATTGCATGTTAAATCGAGGGATAAATGTGAGATATTTATGAGATTGATAAGGGGAAGTAAAAGTGTCTGTGCTCCAACATCTTTAATTGTGTTGCCTTGTAAATCAAGTTATATCCTAGCTAAGTTGAGGGATTTGGCAACTGGAGACAACAAAGATTATGCTCCGATATCTCCTATTTTATTCCATTATAATTTGAGTGATAAACTGTTTAAATTGTAGAGATTTCTGAGTGGCAATAAGAGAGACTATGCCCCAATATCTCCAACTGAGTTGCAAAATAACTCAAGTGAAAAGCTGGATAAGTTAATAAGATTTGAAAGAGGCTTTAAGAGAAATTATGCTCCAATTTTTCCAATTGAGTTCCAATTTAGTTAGAGTGAAAAGTTTGATAATTTGATGAGATTGTCAAGAAGTTTTAAAAGGTCCTTTGCTCCATTGTCTCCGATAGAGCTGTATTCTAAGAGAATTGATAAGCTTGAGAGATTGAGGAGATTAGTGAGGGGGAGTAAAAGACTCTAAGCTCCAACAGCTGTAAGGTTATTAAAACTAAAGTTCACTGATAGGATTGACAGATTAAGGCAATTTTTTATGGGAGATAACAAGGATTACGCTTCTGTATCGGTAATTGACTTGGATTTTAAGTCGAGAAATAGGCTACACAGATTCAGGTCATTTAAGTGCAGAAAGAAAAGAGGTTCTGAGAGATATTTTTGAGTGTGTATTTTGTTCAACTTCATGTACCTAATGAAGTGTAAAAGTTAAGTTTGTGGTAAAAGGAAATATGCATTTATTAAATTAGTTTTGGGTGCATCTAGTGATTGTATTTTGCTAAAAATATTTACATTTGAAAAAGCTAAGGCTGCTTTGGATCTTCGCCTATGGGTGTTTTTTGAGGATGTTCTTGTAACTTTTGTAATTCACTGAGAAGAGTTTCAGAGAGAGTATGATTTGAGGAGTTTACACAATCATCTCGAAAACATGCTTGGGAATATCCTGATGAGTTTTGAGAATATATCTTGGAATTGATCCATTTAAATTGCAATTTTCTGTGAAATATTGCTTTTCTCACATAAACCCAAAAGTATCCTTCCTGCTGCTTCGATATCAGACTCAAAACTGGAGAATTTCTCTTGAGGATTTTATTCAGTTGGAGATTGAGATTCCTCATTTTCCATCAATGCACTTAGCCCAAAATCTGTAAGAATCGGAGAGTTGTCCGAAGCAAAGAGGATGTTTGAAAGCTTCAGATCCCCATGGGAAGTGTGGTTTTCTTTGAGAAATAGCAATCCTTTGATAATCGGAATGAAAATTTCAGCGATTTAGACTGAACTAAGTATATTACTCTCCTTTATGTAATCTTCAAGATTTCCATTTGGTAAGTACTCCATCACTAAATAAAGATATTGATTGTGTTTATCAGTGCTATCTAATAGTAGCCCTAGTATATTAACTGTGTATGGAGACTTTAGCTAACTCAAATTAGAAAACTGTTGGATGTAGCTTTCAAGATGTTTTACCATCTCGACATAGAACCGTTTTATGGCTACTTGATTGTTCGTAGATACATTTCCTGCTAACCTCACAGTTCCAAATGATCCCCATCCAATCAAACTCTCTAGTTCACAGCCGTTTTCTTGCAAGAAATTCTAGATTTGTAATAGAATATCTGATTTTAGACCAAAGCTTTCTGGATTTAGTTTCTTTAAGGTGTAGTTTTTCTCCATTTTTCTTACAAAGATGTTTTGGATAATTTCTGAAATTAAGTATTTTTGTTAGTTTTTCTGTTCATTCCTTTTTTGTGATTATCTAAGCTAATAGTTTTTTTATGATTTTAAAGGGTAAATAAACATACCATACTTGATCAATAATGAGCCAACAGGTAGTAGATTAGGTACAAATTTGAATAAAAAAAGAAAAGAAAAATTCTTGTTATACTATTGATAATTTTTAAGAACTAAAGAAATCGAAATAATAATATGATTTGAATATCCATTTTCATGAGTGGTAACTTATGTGTGGTATTGTATTTAAAATGTTATTTATTTAATTGTGAAATAAAATATTATGTAAAGCAGGTAGGAATCTGCTAGACATACTTATGCAGCATTTCTCGTCTAATGAATTCATGGACTGAAGGAAGAATCTTCAATCATGCCTCTCCGCTCTTCTTAAAAGAGAGAAAATAACAAAAAAAGATGAAAATTATCTGAAAAAAAAATAAACAAATCTTTGTTTTTAATCAATTAAAATTTACTTAAATTCAATCGAATTAAAACCTAAGATAAACACTTTGAAGCAAGATACCTAAATGGAAGTAGAATAAGAAAAACCAACATAAGTTGTTGAGGCTTAAAAAGTATCAGAAGACATTAATGCAAATCTTCCTTAACAAACTAAAGAGAGCCATGGCGATTACATTCAAGAAGGCTACGCAAAGATCCAAAAATCCTATTTGGAAATATCCCCTGAAGGAAAAACCTTGCAATCAGAAGTATTCTACAATCCAGTGCAAGTCTTCAATAGAGATCTCACAGTCCTAGTTATTAGGATGTTCACTGAATACCTCAAGGAAAAGAGTAAAATCTATTTCAATTTTTATTGCTCTTGTCTTCTAAATATAATTTCGGGTTCGTGTATTAAGAAAAGGAAAAATTCGAAGACATCACAATCCTTGATGCACTCTCTGCTAGCGGCCTCAGAACTATTCGGTTCTCTAAGGAACTCAAGAATATTAAAAAGGTCTATGCAAATGATATCTCCCAGGCTTCGCATAAACTCATGATGGATAACTTCAAACTCAATGAGCTTGATCTATCCAAAGTTGAAAGTAATAAAAAAAGATTATTTTTTTGTTATTCAAAATGGATTTGCTTGATTTGGTTTGTCATCGACTAAGAAAAAGGCTGCTTTTACATTAAACTTATTAGTAAATTGTTGTTTGTATTTTTTGAAGTGACTTTAAAGGATGCAGTGTAGCTTCTTTACGAGTAGAAGTTTCGCAACTCCCAAGGAGATAGATCAGCTCGATTTGACGTAATTGACATCGATCCATACGGCACAGCTGCTCCATTCTTAGATTCAGCGATATCCTCCGCAAGTGGCGAGACTTTACTATGCATAACATCCACTGATTCTAGAATTTTATGTGGTCCTGATACTTAAAAATGTTTCTATCTTTATGGTTCCTCTCGTGCGAAGATTTCAGCATACCAAGAAAATGCTGTGCGAATCATCCTCTATTCCATCAACTAGACAGCTAATCGATATGGAAAATGCATAACCCCGCTGATTAGTTACCTAAGTGAATTCTACGTGAGAGTCTTTTTGATTGTCAAGAATGGCAAATAAGAATGCAGCAAATCCTTTGCAAAAACAGGAAATATCTTCTACTGCGATGTCTGCTAGAATCATTATACCTAACCATTTGGAAAATTAACTAAAAATGCCAGTCAATAAGGAGAGAGATATGTCCCAGCGTAGATTGATCTTCCAGATGGAAAGTGTGACTAATGTGGAGAACCATTTACTCTCAGTAAAATGATTTATTTGCCAAAAAAGTCTCTTGAGTTATTTATTATTTTTGTTTCTTGAAAAAACTTAGATGGTCCAATTTGGTTGGATAAGCTGAATGACAGTGACTTTGTGCAAAAAACAATCGATTACATGAAATCAAAAGAATTCGATTTACCTCTTGCCACGAATAAGAAGATTCTTGGGATTCTTCACTCAATTTAGGAAGAGCATAAGCAAGATCTAGATGGTAAAGCCCTTGGATTTCATTTCGAGCATCTCTCCAAGATGATGAAAGTCACCGTACCAGGAAAGAGAAAGATCTATGCTGCATTCAAAAGTCTCGGTTATTCCATCGAATAAAGCTATCTGAACCCAGCAATCTTCAAGACAAATGCACCCTCCAAAATTGTCTTTGATATTGTTAGGAATTGGGTAAATTATCGGAAAATAAAAAATGATTACTATGCTTTTTAAAAATAAATTAAGTAATTTTTATTATCTTTTTTTCATCTTTTTTTTTGATCACATTAAATCAAAAGAAACGCACTCTTTAACCTGATCCAGTAGAATTCGTAAGAAATTTCCCTGAGGGCACTCATGGATATAAAATCATAACCCAACCACAAATGTAAATAATAACCAAAAACAATAATAGTAGTATTTACAAATGATTTGATTTATTCAAAACAGTTGCCAACCAAACTGGGATTTGGAAGTCTAACTTGATGATAGCATAGCAAGATGGCTACCTAATCCTGAGAAAAACTGGGGTCCAGGAAAAAGAGCTGCAATCAAGTAAGTGTGCTTGTTTTGAGTCCAAATAAATCAATTACTGCTATCTCAATATATTTTTCAGAATAATTTATGAATTTTTTTTCAAAAACAAAGGTAAGTTGTTGACGAAAAAGAAGCTGACCAAGCTGAAGAGGGTGATGAAACAAAAAAGAAACTAAAAACTGATTGAACAATTATTGCTTGTATGTATGATAGATACCTTTCCTGATTTTTGACTGAATAACAAATGATTATTATCCTAGAATCAATAATTTTTGACTCAAAAAGCTAGCTTATCATATTACATCTAGTCACCTTATTATTTTATTGTATGTAAAAACTTAAAGTATAAAAAACAACATAGAAATCTTAATATTTTTACCAAGATCGGCCAACAGATCTTTCTTAATGATTTCAGAAATAAATCCTATTTCAATAGATTTCCTATTGATCATCAACTGAAGGGTATTCTGTGAGCATATCAAGAATCGCTTTGGATGCTTCTTCTCCATAAATATCGATTATTTTCTTTTGTTCTAAGAAATACAGCAGCGAAGTTTTTAACCCTACAATTGAATGCACTGAAATGACATTTTCAGGGACTGAATTGTTCGATTGAGACACAAACGTAATGAAATATTTCGAATCCTAAGAAAACTCCAGTGAATCTTCACCTGAATTAATCGTCTACGTGTATGTGACAGTGTGAGTTACCGGATTAGCAATGTCAATACAGTTATTCCTGATAGAATTCTATATGTTATTCATGATAATTCTCTCCAGCTCAAAATTTACATCGTAAACCTCCTTGATCATGAAATTACCACTTCCTCCGTAGAGATTCAAAAAACATTCCATTTCTTTTTTCGTTATCCAATTGTAAACGTAAATCTATGGCCGATTAGCTTTACCATTCAGCCAAAAGGCAACATCACCTTACTCTTTCCATCCAGTTAGACTCACAGCTGTCCCATCTAAATAAGCTTCTAAAGTTACCTGTTCTAGAGTATTTCTTAGTTTGGGATCTAAGAAATTCCATACTTGAATCTTGGAGCTTCTCGGAACTTCCGTGAATGTTTAAGGTGCAATAACTAACACATCCATTTTATTGAGCTTCCCAATGATCTTTAGATTATTCGGGAGATTCGTAGATATTTGAATTACTCTGCTTTCTCCGCTACTATTACCTTGATTTCTCTCTAAAAATCCACTCTCAAAACAATGCGCAGTCAACAGAAAATCAGTGAAATTCTATAGTGTCTATTTTTTCTCAAACATCACGACTGATTTGCTTTCTGCAAAGCACACCAAGCTGAGATCGCATATTGCATCTTGTAATGCATCTTCATTTCTAGAACTTTAAGGCAACGCTTAAAAAGATGGAGCAGAAATACTACCAATATTCGTAAGCTCACATTTTCGACGGACACTGAAAGCTTTGAGCTTGTAGTCAGTTAAATCAACGAAAACAATTATGTCATCGTCTAAATTCTAGACCTTGCTGATTTTGGAGTAAAATGGACCTTCGCTGAGGAGCTTTCCATTCTTCAAATCGCAAAGGACATACGCACTTGGCTGGTCTCCTGTTCGGATGTCATCAAATACCATGAATGCAAGTTAATCTTTCAAAGGGACTACAAATTTGACCTCCTTTTTTTCTTGCGAGTGTCGCACAGTCACCTGCTCAGAAGAGATTCGATATTCCTTCGACATATACTTTTTTCTATTATTTGTTTTTTTGGAAAAATTCTGAATATTTTGTTGCTTTAATTAACAAGACAAATAGATCATATCAATTCATCACTTTATTCAGTTTGTCAGCTTGCGTGTTTTCTATATTAAAAGAAAGCTTTCAAAGTTCAATGGGAACGATAATATCAACAACCTATCTGATGATTAGTTTTATTTTTGTCATTTTTTGATTTTCTTCTTTGGTTTTCTTAATTTATTTCATGTCAAAATCGTATTTTAGATTGTGTTAATAATTTTTTTTGCTTTATTTACAATCTCTATTTGTATTTGATGTTAAATCTAAACACAAAATGCTTAATTTTTGGTATTGCTAAGTATTTAGTTTAATGGACAATCAAGTAGTTGCTTTTATTTTATTTTATTGAAATGAAGGGGTTGGGGTTGGGGTTGGGGTTGGGGTTGGGGTTGGGGTTGGGGTTGGGGTTGGGGTTGGGGTTGGGGTTGGGGTTGGGGTTGGGGTTGGGGTT
>Ga0302271_10003094_pt1 | contig 14374 bp, 14 predicted proteins | sample III_Bog_N1_1_FD_198767 | JGI IMG/M metagenome (GOLD analysis project Ga0302271, IMG submission 198767) | Peat permafrost microbial communities from Stordalen Mire near Abisko, Sweden - III_Bog_N1_1 | ecosystem: Environmental > Terrestrial > Soil > Wetlands > Peat | place: Sweden: Abisko... | reverse complement strand
TAATTTTGGAAGGATACGAAAGAAAGGATAAAGTAAAGAGTTCACTTTTAATCCGTTTAAATGAAAAGCTTTTATACATTCAACATTCTGATTATAGATGTTTCTCAAACTTCTATTTGTTTCACCTCCTAAACGCATTTTCACAAAAGCTTCTTGAATATAACAAGTTGAAATTTCGTGTTTTTCAAGAAAACGTAACATAATTTCAAAATCAGCTGCAAGTTTAAAATCTAAATTAAAAAGTCCATACTTATTATAAATTTCTTTCTTTATATACAGTGTAGGATGTGCTGGATGCCAACCATATTTAAATTGTTTTTGCTTACCAGTTATCCAGCGCCTTACTATTTTTGATGTATCATCTTGAGCGACATAAAATAGGTCAGCATAGACTGAATCTAATGATTCATTTTCTTTAAATATTTGCATTACTTTTTCTATTGCATATTTATCGCAAAATAAATCATCTGAATTGATAATTCCAATAACATCACCGGTAGCCATTTGTATTCCTTTATTCATTGCATCATAAAGACCCATGTCAGGTTCACTGATCCAAAGCATTCTACCATCAAACTTAGGCTCGTATTCTTTTATAATATCAACAGTGTTGTCATGAGAAAGCCCATCCACTAGTACATACTCGATATTCGAATATGATTGTTCAAATACTGAACTTATAGTATCTCTAATAGTTTCGTCACTATTATAGGCTACAGTTATTATTGAAATTTTCATATGTATACTTGAATTATATCTTTTTTAAGATGATATTTACTTCAATAACAAAAATGTTTAAATATCACTCAAATTATGGATAATACTGATTCGCACTACTAAATAACATTCAATAATAAAAGAATATTTCAAAAACCTCTGCTTCATTTGTGTCAATAAAATATTCCTATTTCTATGAGAAAGGTCTAATAATAATCAGCAAATAGAATTTATGTATTGCCTAATAGGATCATTAACATCTCTCTGCACTCTTTTTACAGCATAAAATACTCTTTTGGAGTTACTATTCTCGTTTAATTTATGATAAAAAAATGACCAATCACTGTTTCTTATTGCAATTATGTCTTCGACATCAATATTTAGATTCTTTACCCAATTTACATAGACATAAGGTTGTCCAAATTTGTGTGCGAATAAATTCATTATTGTAGCAAAATAAACTTCCTCTTTTGCGTAAAAAAGACTGGAATTAAAGAAAATAATAATTTTTCTTATATATCTCGATCTAAATAACCTTCTCATTAATTCTCCCAATAAAGTCACATTTGAACTAATATTATAATTGTCAAATACATCTATCACTTTAATTACAATATCTTTATTCATAAATAACCCCTCAACCTGTGAACCTCGTAAATCCTCAACACTTTTTGAATTATCTTTTAGTATCCTTTGTAACACCCTATCATTTATTGCAGACTTTCCTTGAATCCAATCTTTCTTTTTGGTGATTTGAAAATTCGTTGAACCGACTTCAAAATTTCGCATATACAAATCAAGACCTGTACGCACAAACATGTCATTACTAGCATGAAGAGAAACATAATCAAAATAAAATGATTTTTTTAGAACATAACGAATATTCTCGATATGACCAAATAATTGTGAATTGTCACCTATACCCGTATCTAAAGAGATTGGATTAATATACACATTTCGAATAATCTCTAAATCACAAATTTGTGAATTAATTTGAGATCTAAATGACTTTGACAGATGAATTACAATTACCGACTCAGGATTAAATTTTTTAAAATTGTTTATTTGATCAAGTACAATTTCTAATTTTTCGTGAACTAATATTGAAAATACGATTATCATCATTCTTAATTTAAATATGCATTAACAAATATTCTATATCCCTAATATATATCCGTTGAGAATACTTTTCCTTAGCAATCTCAATATTATGTTTTTGAATACTATTTAACAAATTCCGATCTGAAATTAGTTCACATATTGAACTAACAATTTCTCTAACATTTTTAGGTTCGACTATCTTACCATTTAATGAGTTAATTACACAGGGTAAATATCTATAATTTGTTGTAATAATAGCATTACCCATTCGCATAGCTTCAATAATCGAAATTGGGAATGCTTCAGACTTATAAAAAGATGGAAGAATAAAAATTGAAGATTCAGAAAGTAATCTATATTTCTCCAATCCAGAAACAACGCCAACATATTCTATAGAATCTCTATATTTATCATTGATATTTAAAATTCTTTCCGTGAAAATTTGCCTAATTTTTTCTTTTGATAGAAAATCATCTGATACAAAATCACCTGCAATTTTTAATCTTACACGTAATCCCATTTCAAGAACTGCTTCTACAGAATCGAGTAAATAAAATATACCTTTTGAAAAAATAATATTTGAAACATAAGTGATTATAACATATTCATTGTCAATGGATTTACAAACATCTATCTCCTCCGAAATTTCATATTTCTCGAAATCTTCAGAATAACAATTAGGAATTATTGAAAACTTAGAATTAGGGAACAGCATCAACTGCTCTTGCATTTCTTCTAACAAGAGAATAGTATGATCTATATTTTTATATGAGAACCGTATTATATTTCCGAGAAGTCCTTTTTGTTTCGTAAATTCCCAAAAATCACTACCGTGAATATGATTGACAATTTTCATAGACTTGAGTCTCCCTATTAACAAAACAAATATATCTTTTACAAACCCTAAATTACTTCTTGAACAAGTGAAATAAATCACGCTACCTTTAGGAAATGTTAGTATATGTAAATACTTAACAAGGACATACAGCGTATTAATAATTCGATGATTGAATTTAGCCGTATTAATTATCATTGAATGACTTATGTTATCATTTACAATTCCAAAAGCAATGGATTGACCTGTTATGGGAGGCGGAAGTGGTCCAACAATAATAACTTTCTTCATGATCAAAATTTATTAAAACAAAAAAATATCTTAAAATAAGTCAATCTACCAAAATTAATCAAAACATCTAGTCGTTATATATTTTGATATTATTAGGAAATACTCCATATATAATCCCATCATATCTTAGACAAAGTTCTTTAAACGTCCTTTTGACAATAGAGTCGTACGAACAATTTAGGTTGGAAAAAAACAACACTTTAACCATTCCATTATGCTCTAAAGCAGCAATTTTTTGTTTAATATCCAAATAGCCATTATTATTAACAACTATTAAATTATTATCAATACTAATGAACGTGTCTAATGTAAATATCAAGGTCTGGAAATTATTCTTATAATTTTCCCATTCTTCCGCTGTTCCCCAATCCAAGTAATTTTTAACCTTAACAGGTCTAAACATAATTTTGTCTAACAACATAGCGTACACAATATGAGACATATAAATCCTCTTAATATGTTTGAGTTTATTGTAATAATCTAAAAAAACATGCGCTGATTCGAAACAATATAATCCTGCGCTAAAATATCTCGAAATAATTTTCTTTTCAATAATATTACTAATATATTGATTTTCATCTATAAGTACATAACTCTTGTCTGACGGATTTACATACTTTAATTCATCTAATGGGAAAACTGCAATAGAGTTTCCAGATATATTTTCTAATGAAAAGCTATTGTCAACATCTTTGACTATAATTAATCCATGAATCTTCTCTTCTTCAATAGTGACTGCAACAGTTTCAGGCTGATTACTTGTTGAACTATCTAGTAAATGGACTTTGGTTTTGTATGCTATTCCAATGTTTTCTAATTCTTTAAATATACGATTTTTAATATTGTATTTGTCGTCGTGCTTCTTTAAAATAGTTATGTAAATAGCATCGAAATTCTCTAAAATTAATCCTTCAATACTCTTGGTAATCATCATACCACCATTAGGATGTCTATCCATCCAATATGGAGGATCTGTTTCATACTCAATCTTGTCAGCTGCTACAGGAATAAGTAAATTCTTAGTCTTCATAATCCAACGCTTGAATAATAGTTTTAATTAAATAATCAATTACATCATCTCTTTTTGCATATTGAAGTATTCTCAATAGATTTAAAACCTGAAACGATTTATAATAGTCACTATAAAATTTATATTTTGAAAAATAATTATCAATTTTATCATCTATATATTTAAGTGTAATGTAACTTCTTGTTTCATCATATCTCTCATTATACATTAAATATGACCATCCATACTTTGAATCTTGTCTTATTTTAACTATATCGATTAATGGACTCTCAATAAATGAATCTAAAAAATCAATAGCGTAATAGATTCCACCACTAAAAAGAATATTAGAGAAAGTAAAATCTCCATGACATACTCCTATTGGAATTTCATAATATTCTTTTTTAAAATAAACTTCTACCTTAGACAACAATGACGCTATTTCGTCTCTTCTATATAAAATATTCGTGTCAATTTTCCTCTTAACATCCTCGTATTTATTTAACACTACACATTTGTCAATTTGAGTCATCTTCGAATTATCCAATTCTGTCTCAATAAAACTGATTATAGAATTAATGAATGAATCAATTTTCTCAACCCCTGAGTTTTCAAAATAATCAATAAATGATTGGGAATATATATATTCCATGGTTGCAGTAATTTTATTAGACTCCTTTTTAATTCCAAATACCTTTGGAGCTTTTAAATCGGATGTGTTAATTCTCACAAACTCATCCTGCTTAATTATTTGATTAACTAATCTATGAAAATAACCACTATCATTTGTACTCTTATGCAAGACTAATGTACCATTTTCATTTACGACATCTATTTCGCAACCTGAATGACCCTTTATTTCAATTTCCATAAAACAACTTATTTACAACGATATAATTAGCATTACTTCTTTGAGCTGCTTCAATTCCAATAGTACTATCCTCAAAAATTAAAGTTTCAGACGGTTTTACGTCAAATTTAGCCATAGCAAAATTGAAACACTCAGGATCAGGTTTCCCTTTTAATACAAGCTCTTCTGAAATTATGAAATCAAACAAATTAGATTTATCAAAATGGTCAAGTATATTACGGATATTTTCTAATCGTGCAGTAGATGCTAACACTATAGGTTTCCCGGTAGATTTGAAACTCTCCAAAAAATATAATAAGGCGTTATTCGGTTTTATATATTCAAAGTAATTTAAATAAGCCCTAGATTTTTTTTCTTTTATTGATTGCATTATTTTTAAATCGCTTATACCCAACTCGCTAGCTAAATCACCAATTCTCAATCCAAATAGCTTTTTATAAATTTCATAATCTAAATTTATACAGTAATCTTTAAGAACATATTTATATGCTAAATAATTGGCATCAAATGTATCAAATAATGTTCCATCAAAATCAGATATAATTAACTTTATTTGTTTATCGTTCATGCATCAAAAGTTCTTCAGGTGTACCATATGAAAAATACTCATCGGACTTATTGAGATATATCTTAAATCCATCATTTATTAAATAATTATATAGAATAGATGTATAAAATTCAGGATATTCTTGCTGATTTGAGTTTACTACCTTTTCAGCAACATTTAAAAATAAATCTCCTCTACTAAAATAATATGCCCCAATTAAGGCATTCTTTGAAATCACTTTCTTTTCAGCAGTCTTAACAACTTGATTATATTTATCTACTAATGCATAACTAAATCTATTATCATTCGATTCAAAACTCACAACTCCTCCACCGATACAATTTTCATTATTGTCTAACTGTAGATTATTCATAATAAATGAATCGAAAGATTTACTTTTAAATTCTAAATCACAATCAAGAATTATAATAGCATCGTTATCTGAAATAAAACTTTTGGCAGCTAAACAAGTTTCAACAGAACCTCTTGTTGTTTCATCAATAGCAACAATGTTCGAATTTGGAAATATCTTCTTTATTTCAATATCAATACCATTATTCATAACATGTTCAGTTCTTACAATAAAAGTATATGTTTTCTCACAATTTATATCTGACAAACTATCTATCGCTCTATTGAAAAGATACTTATTAGCATGAATTAACATGGGTTTAGGAACTTTTATTCCTGCATTTAAAAAGCGAGAACCTTCTCCTGCCATTGGCATAATTATATGTAATTTTCTTATGGACATATATTTTTTTTAGTTACATTAAATCTTAATCTATTTTTTATATGCTACGATTTGTTTTGCCAATATGATAAATATATAAATATACAACGGAGCCATCGCTAGTTTTAGAATTATTATAGGATTATACGCAAACCACCTCGGAAATGTTGATACAAACATTATAGAATAAATCACAACTAATTTATTATTTGATGAGAAAAATTTATTAACAATAATTGCTACAAACTTCGCACACAATACAATACCAATATATCCACCCCAAACGAAAAAATATATTGGAAAAAGTCCACCACCCCCACATGGATATTCTAATTGAAGATAAGAAGATAAATTAGCTAATGGGGGCAAATTACCTCCTGGATTGAATATAGAAAGTAGAAAAAGAAAGAATGAGATCAATCTATCTTGTGTTGATATAATTCCAGCATTTATTAGGCCGATAAATCTTACCGATGAATAAATCACATCACCCTCAGTGGATCCATATATTTTTAAATCATTTCCAACAGCTAAAAGTTCTTTTAAACTAATTTTATGAGGACTACCAATAAGCTCTGTAGAGAAACGTAAAACTTCAAAGCCTTTCAAGAAAACAATTAGCAAAAAACAAATCAATAGTATATATTTAAATCGAATTTTTTTATCGAGAAATAAGATATATGCTAGTATAGACATTTGTATACTTGAAATTCTTCCACCATAAAGTAAATCTTTCAATATATAAATAAAAATAAAAATCATCAATAATGATAGCTTAAATCTAGTCTGACCTGAGAAGATGAAAGCAATCAAAATCAACGGAATAATATATTCATAAAAAGATGTACCTATCTTTTCCTGTGATCCATAAGCAGATGTCAATATCGACTCACCCGACAAAGCTGTTATTAAAAAAAAAATAGAAATCAATAGTATCCCATAAAAAACGATTTCGTTTTTTCTTCTTGGCAATCGATTTGAAATAGGAATATATTGTCTAGAGTTGTTTAAGTTACAATAAAGAACAAATTGAAATAAAAAAAATATTCGAGCCACTACCCTTATATTATCAATCGTATTATACGTTTGATAACCTGATATTTTCCAATCAAAAAAAAAGGACAAAAAAAGTGGAATATAGAATAAACTTGAGAACATTACCAAAAAGAAAACTGGACTTTCATACGTTTTCTTCAACATGCCAATAAGTATCACAAGACTTATAAAAAAGAGTAGATTATCAAACACCTCACTATATAAGCTTAAGATAAAGATGGGAATATAAATAACGGTAATCCAAAAAGTTTTGCTTTTCAATCTAAAATAATTCTTCATTCCTTATATATTAAATACACCATGCAATTCTTTTTTTTCTAAAAATTAAGTAAGCAAAAGGGAAACTAATAATTGTAGTTAAAAGAAGACCTATAAAAATATATTGATACGGTAAAAAATTAACAGTCAAGAATGTAAGTAAGACAATTCCAATCGCATTTAATATAGATAAGTATAAATAGGGTTCCTTCATATGAGCTCTAAGATAAAAAGCCATTGTATACATTGGCAATTGGATTAACCAATTTAGAGAAATAATCAATATTCCAAATGCTGGTAAAAATCTATTTATTATGTTTGAATAAGCACTTTGATTGAGACTTATAAATATCAAACCAAATATAAGGAAAATAAAAACGTAAGTAAAAATAGCCATAATTAATCTTTCAATAATAAGTTTATTTAAAGTTACCCATTTCTTTTGTGAAGTCAACATGTTTACTTTAGGTGCTATAGCTTGAAACCAAACGTTGGCAATTGAAAAAATAGCTGTACTTAAACTCATAGTTAATCCAACTTTACCTGCCTCAATCGCTCCATAGTATTTAAATGATAGTGGAGTGAAAATCTGCACTACTATAAATCCAGAAGCCACACTAAAGGAATATTTTTTAAAAAAGCCCCAGAACTCTGCTGTCCAATCATAGGAATATTCTTTAGAAAGATTCCACAACTGCTTTAAAACAAATTTAAATTTGAAGTATATAATAACAAGAGTTAATATTGAAGAAATTAATATTGCAAATGCAAGGGCAAAAAGGTTAGTATGTAAAATTAAAAGTGGAAATAATATTAAAAAATAAATCACCGAATTATAAAATCGAATCCTCTGAGTTAGTGAAACATTATTACAACCTTCCATTAGTGAAAGCAGTACAGAGTTAAAGAAAGTTAGCGCTGCACCTAATGTGTAAATTATCCATGGAACTTCCCAACTCACATAGTTATTTTTAGAGTGAAATAACCAAATACCTATCAGCAATATTATAGGAAAAGCAATAAAGATTATTTTCTTCAACCAACCTAGTGAAAACTTTAATAGAGCTGCTAATTTATTTAAATGTATATTTAGATCTTTATCCAAAGGTACAATAATTTCATTCTCAATTCTTAGAAAGGCAAACTCATGAGCTGAAAATTGCAGAATTATTATTGTAAATCCAAGATCAGCTAAAATTGACAAAGCAGATACACTAATAAATGAAAACCAATACCCTTGTACAATATTAGAAATAAAAAAAGGAATTAAAAGTACCAATAAAGGTCCAGATATTAGTTTAAAACCATGATTCAAAGCAGTATTTTGTAAATCCTTATCACCAATCAATCTGAATAATTTATTAACAATTCCAATTGGTTTTATATATTTTGTTTTAAATAACGTCATTAGCTTATATTTATATATTTGATTATCTTTGCTGGGTTTCCAACTATAACTGCATTAGTAGGCACATCATGAGTAACAACACTTCCAGCGCCTATTATAACATTATCTCCTATTTCAATACTACCAATAATTACAGAATTCGCCCCAATATCAACATTGTTACCTATAATAGGCGAATGTCCTCCTATTTTCTTATTGCCTATTGTAGTATTGTGCCTTAATGTTACATTATCTTTTATTATAGTTTCTGAGTTTACAATAAGTCCTGTTCCATGAAAAATTATAATTGGTGCTCCAACTTTTAAGTTATCTGGAAAATCAATACCTAAACCCCACTGAAAAACTATTTTATATATGAATCTAATCCAATAAAACATAATTCTCACAAAAAGATTTGATTGTCGAACAAATGTTGAAATTCTAAAAACAACTATAAAGATAATTAATTTGTAATTACTTTTATTTGCCTTTACATCTTTGTTTATAGTTTTAATTAACGACATTTTGTATTTTTTTCTTTAAGCCTCTAATAATCCCTTTAAATCCCCAAAATAACACATACCTATTAATCACTTGATTTGTTTTACAGATTTGTTTTATATTCATCTTAAAAAAATTGTACGTTACAGATCCAGAAATGAGACTAAGAATAAGTAAATATATTATTTGTGCTAGGGAAGATTTTTCATACTGCAGCCCCATTTTTTTTAATCCTTGCGTTGAAATCAATTCTTTTACGTAAGTCATAACTTGAATTTCCATATCGAGCCTATTTTCTTCACTAGCCTGCTTGTTATGAATTCTATACTTATATAATGGTTCCTTAATTAGATAAATCGAACCAACTAATAAATTTATTTGAAATATTAAGTATAAATCTACCATAGGACCGACTCTCCACATATATTTAAATTCATTCTCTTTTATTATATTAAACCTCATCATTATAGTGGGACATGGCAAAATATTACCTTTTAAAAAATAGGTTTGTATATACTCATATTGATTCCATAATTTATCATTTCTAAAATTAAAAGTTTTTTTCTTTATTAAATCTCCGTTGACGTTAATTTGACTTATATTCGTAGCAACCAAATTGATATTTGGGTTATTGTCTAATACATCAACTTCACGCTGAAGAATAGTTTTCTCCATTACATCGTCATCATGAGTAATTATAAGATAGTCTCCTTGTGCAATTTTAAACGCACAATTTATAAACTCTAAATCATTAATTTCATTTCGAATATGTTTTATACGAGGATCAACAAATGATTTAATTAATAAGGTTGTTTCAATTGTTGATCCATTATCTAATATCAACAATTCAAAATCTTTGAATGTTTGATCAAGTATCGCACTAATAGCTAAACCAAGATATTGTGGGCGATTATATGTAGTAAGAGCAACAGTTATTTTCATTTCTTTACAAAATCAATTTATTTACACTCCGCATATAATCTTGACTTCCACCGATACAACTAAATGAATCTTCAATTGCAATTCGCTTTATAACTGGTAGATTATCTATCACCTTTTCATATTTCAAATCCGATAATATTTCAATTATTGCAGACCCAAACCCTGTACTTTTTTGATGTTCTTCTAAAGTAATAATTTGAGTATATTTTTTGGCCATTGCAATGAGTGATTTATTATCTAAAGGTTTAATTGTAGGGCAACTAAATAAATCATAATGTTTCTCTTTGTTGTCTTTTAAAAAATTGAAGGCATAATTTAAAATACTTCCAGTTGTAATTACAACTATATCTGAGTTGGGTCTTATTATTACCGGTATTAATTCAGTGATTGAAATATCCTGATTTGGTTGATGAATGAATGTTTCGCCGGCTTTTCCTAGCCTTAGATAACTGGGACCTGGATTATGTACTACATATTCCGTCACTAATTGGGCTTCTATGGGATCTCCAGGAGAAAACACTCTCATATTGGGTAAAGACCTCATCATGCCAATATCTTCAGTTGCATGATGTGAAACTCCCAATGAACCATATGCATATCCAGCTCCAACCGAGACTATATTAACATTTAAATTATGGTAACAAACATCATATCTGATTTGTTCCATTGCTCTCAAAGTTGGAAAGTTGCCAATCGAATATGTAAAAACGTTGAACCCTTCTTTTGCTAAGCCAGCAGCAAGCCCTGTCATATTTTGTTCAGATATACCTGCATTCAAAAAACGATTTGGAAATTCAGCTGCAAATGGTTCAACAACCGAATAACCTAAATCACCTACAACAAGAAAAATATTATCATCTTTTCGAGCAAGTTCTATCAATTTTGTTATAAAAGCAGTTCTCATATTACCGTGTTTAATTGATTCATACCTTCATTGAATTCTTTCTCCGATGGTGATTTATAGTGCCAAAGAAGTTTATTTTCCATAAAATCGATTCCTTTACCCTTTATTGTATGTGCAATAACTACTTTTGGTTTATTATTACTTTGCATTGATTTAAATGTTTCAAGAATTTGTTCATGATTATGACCATCAATTTCAAAGACTTCCCAATTGAAAGCTTTAAATTTTTGAGATAATGACTCAAGGTTCATCACCTGTTCAACAGTTCCGAGACTCTGAATTTTATTGTAGTCAACAATTAAAATTAAATTATCAAGTTTATGCTGAGGTGAGAATAAAATTGCTTCCCAATTAGAACCTTCATCAAGCTCGCCATCACTTACCAATACAAATGTTCGATAATTTTTATTTTTTCTTTTTGCTGCTAAGGCTAATCCACATCCAAAAGGTAATGCGTGTCCTAGACTTCCAGTCGACAGCTCAACTCCAGGTATTTTACTACTCGTGTGCGATAATAAGAGAGTACCATTAGTACCATACTCATTCAAAAGTTCAACTGGAAAAAAATCAGATAAAGCGAGAGTCGCATATAGACTTGTACACGCATGTCCTTTGCTTAAAAGAAATCGATCTCTTTGTTCCCAATTTGGATTACATGGATTAATATTTAATATATCAGAATATAAAACAGCTAATAGATCTGCCATTGATAAAGCCCCACCAATGTGTGAGGCTTTGGCTTTGTAAACCATCTCTAAAGTCAGTTTTCGAATATTTCTAGATAAAATAACTGAATTTTCGGTTGAAGTCATATTCTATACGTTTAAAATATCTTTAATATTTCTACATATGTAGTCAATTTCCTCTTCTGTCCTTTCGTGTCCACTAGGCAAATTAATACCATTATTGGCAATATTCTTGGATACAGGATTATCATAATTCTTAAACATTCTAAACGAACTCATTTGAGGAAAAAGAGGACGACTATCAATATTTCTTTCTCTCAATTTTGCCATCAGTTCATCTCGAGTAATACCAAAATTTTTATTCAAAATTATTGAACTCATCCAATAAATTGATTTTTCAGATTTTGTATTCACTTTGTTCAATGTAATTCCTTCAATATTCTTTAAGCCTTCAAAATACCATTGGAACAATTGTTCTTTTCTAGAGATTAATTCATGTGCTCTTTCCAATTGAGCTAATCCAAGCGCAGCCTGAATATTTGACATTTTATATTTGAAACCAATATCACTAATTTCAAAACCAGTCGAGGATCGTCCATGTTCTGCATAATGTTTAACTATTTCGAAAAGCTCAGTATTATTTGTGACTAGCATACCACCTTCACCTGTTGACATCAACTTTGCACCCTGAAAGCTAAAACACCCAATATCACCAAAACTACCAGTACGTTTCCCATTTAATTCAGCGCCAATGGACGGAGCTGCATCTTCAACAACTTTTAAGTTGTATTTCTTTGCTATTCGAAGAACCTCAACCATATCAGCTGGCTGACCATAAAGATGAACAGGAATAATTACTTTTGTTTTTTTAGTAATTCTACTTTCTACACTTTTAGGATCTATACACCAAGAGTCAGGAAGAACATCTGCAAAAACAGGTTCTGCACCAACGTATCTTACAACACTTGCAGTTGCAATCCATGATATATCCGGAACAATTACTTCATCTCCTTCACCAATTCCTAAGGCTACCAAAGCTAAATGGAGTGCTCCTGTACATGATGAGGTAGTTAATGCGTGTTTTACTCCAATGTATTCGGCAAAGGACTTTTCAAACTTCTTAATATAATCTCCCCAATGATCGTTCCAACCATTGCGAACAGCATCATTTACATAATCAATTTCTTTTTCTGTGATTGAGGGTCCTGCTGTTAAAATCATTTTTCTTTCCATTTTATATTTTATTTAATATTAATGATTAAATTATGTGTTCAATATATTTCATATAAGTAAAGAATCGATCTGGCTTTTCATTTTCAATACTTTTTGTTTCTATCCATTTTATTTCATCCTTGTCGATTACTTTATAAAGAGGAATATCATATTGCTTTTCAAAGTTATTCTTCTCATAAAAATTCACGGCATGAATGTTATCAGCAAGGACTCGAAGATATATATTATCTAGATTCAGTAAATTCTGACCCCACCTGATAATAGATTTCATAGCATGCGTCATTATTCCTTCATTAGAAAACTTAACCCCTCTAACAACATTATCTATTTCGCAACTTCTATTTTCAAAATTAAAACTTGAAAAACCTAGATGTCCAAGTGGCTCGCCCTTTAACGAAAGCACAACAAATAGGATACGATCATCTCTATTTAGTAGTATTTTATCGAGCCAAAATTCTGTTCTTTTTTCTGTAATTTCAAAAATAGTTGCAAAACCAACAGGATTCTCACTTCTCCATTGACTAAACAATGAAATATATTCCGGATTTGTTAACTTATACTGGAATGTAACTGGTTTCAGAAATCCAATTAAGTCTGATTTATTATAAATTGGAATCTGTTTTAACTCGTCAGTCTTATCTTTACATTTATAACTATTGAAACTTTCAATAATTGTTTCCTTAAAGTCATTCATAATGTTTATTTTATGATTTTATGATTTGATTATTTTAATATCTTTTAATTTTGAAGTATTCGTCAATTTGCTGATAACAAACATTTTGAATTTCAACCCCTTTAATGAATGCTTTATTCCAATTCACAATCATTTTAAGTGCTACATCAATATTCCAACGAGGATACCATCCAAGCAGAGCCTTCGCTTTTGAACAATCCAATTTCAAATAGTTTGCTTCATGTGGTTGTGGTGTACTATCTATTTCATAATCGGAACAATCATTCCAAAGTTCACATATTCTATTAGTAATCCATTCTACGTTTTTGGCATCATTTTCTTCTGGTCCAAAATTCCAACCTTCCGAAAAAGTAGATCCTTCATTATAAAGCTTTTCACATAATGTAAGGTACCCTGATAATGGTTCGAGAACATGTTGCCAAGGACGAATAGCATAAGGACTTCGGATTTTCACTTTTTCTCCTCGAATAATAGCACGAATAAAATCAGGTATAAGTCGGTCTTCAGCCCAATCACCACCACCTATCACATTACCTGCACGTGCAGAAGCCAATCCAACACCATGTTTTTTATATTCGTTTGGATTAAAAAATGAACTTCTAAAGGAAG
>Ga0302271_10003093_pt1 | contig 14381 bp, 9 predicted proteins | sample III_Bog_N1_1_FD_198767 | JGI IMG/M metagenome (GOLD analysis project Ga0302271, IMG submission 198767) | Peat permafrost microbial communities from Stordalen Mire near Abisko, Sweden - III_Bog_N1_1 | ecosystem: Environmental > Terrestrial > Soil > Wetlands > Peat | place: Sweden: Abisko... | reverse complement strand
ATATTCGTCAAATCATGAGCAAAGTTCATGTTCTCAGTAATTATTCAATATTTAACAATAAAGGTAGCAAACTTAACTAGAAGAGTCTTATTTAGGTAATAATGGAATTAAAGGTAACCAAAACAACTAGTAATCTATGACTTCACTTACAAACCAATAAAATCTCCGAAACTCATCATAATCTCCAAATCAGCAGTCACAGCAGCAGGCTACAAGACATCTCAACTCGTGTATGCAAAAAAACAGTCAAAAAGTAATAAATTAAGTAGAACGAAGTGGTGAAAGATTACGTGCTTTTAAACTAGAAAACGAAGTAAAAGCTGGATAAAAAAGTAGTTCTTAAGTTCAACTAAATGCGCTGAGAAATAAAATGTTTTGTTTTGATTGCCTCGTTCCTTCAGCCGATAACATCCGATCAAGCTTGGGAAACTTTGAAAGATTCTCAAGTTTTAGCCCCAAAAAGACTGATCCAACTATCAGATAACAACAACTACCTTCTCTTATCGCAAAAGTTCCAGAGTTAGTGCCATAAGGAAACAACAGAAATGCTATTTTCAACTCTTATGAATAACCTCCTCAATTTACAGTTGGAAAATAGCAAAATGCTAATAAAATCATAGAAAATTATCAAAAACCATTTATGAAATCCTAGCAATACAATGATTGTGTTGTTTCTGAGTCAACAACTACTCTTCCCAGTAAAGTGTTTCTTCCTTTCAAGACTAAGTTTAATAAGTTAGAAAGGATAAAATATGCTTCTATGTATTAAGAACAACAAGAAGCTAGTAATGTTACTTAACTAACAAACACATTAAACAATGAAGAATAGAATGAAGTTAACCCTCACAATATCTCGATGGATACAATCAATTTGAAGTAATTTCAATCCAAAACGAAATATTTTCAACAGTAAAGACAATTAAAAACCTAAAATGCTTCATCAAAACCTTATCTAAATTCATAAAATAGCAAAATAGATTAATAAAATGAAGGAAATAGTCTCGCATTCGATAAACAAAATAATAAGTTTACAGGAATCTAACAGATGTAAGGAATAGAGAAATCAAACGACAAAAAAGCAGCATATGCTATTATAAATAGAGAGAAGAGATAATTTAGAACAATGAGTAATGGATGGAGTCATGAATTTGCAGATAAAGTAAATCAAGTAAATTCTACAGAAAGTACGTATTTCAGCATAACTGAGTCATTAAAATACTAAAATATCGATCAACTTATTGATTCACGAAACGAAAACTATCCTCAAATACAAAGAGACTAAGTTTTTACACAGAAAGCTGGATAATTCTGCAATGAGTTAGTGTCTTAAAAGGAAAGTTTTAGAGTTAAAGAAAGAAACTAATCACAGGATTCTTAAAGAGAACTAAATTGTACTCTTTTACCTGTTATTTCAGGACGCAGAAGCTCTTTAATATCCATTGGAGATGTAAAGGAGTACTCCTAAGAATTAGATTATGATGGGAACAACGGAAAATGTGTTTCTTAGTCATAGATAAGTCTAAACATTGCTTCAATTGTCTCTGAATCTCCATATCTAACCACTGAACATTTAAGTTCAGAAAAACAGAAAATATCTTAACTTGAATAAACTGTTACAACTATTAAGCGGCCTTTAGCCGAACTTCAATAACAAAAAGGCTAGTGTCAATAATTGCATCTTCGAATTTCCCCTGAGAAAACATCCAATCCAAGCAAAGATATTAGGCTACTTTCAGCTGCACTTGCTTTTGGATAAATTGGGTCTCCAGAAAAAAGTTCTTTAGGAAGAACTGCAATTTACTTAGGTTAAAACAAAAGATCTAGTTAATTAGAATCAAATATCAATTAAGATGGTTCAAATACACAGTAAAATCAATTGAAAAAACAAGGTAATCGATTGACTTAAGATGAATTTCTAGGAAGATCATATTCAAGATCACCATTACATATTTAACGATCTGGAAGTCCAAATAAGCAATAATAAATCAATTGTATTATCTCTTGTGATGATAATACTTACTTGCAAGAACCTGAAGATATAAATAGAAAAGATTGTTATCAGCAAGAAGCGTAATAGAATTCATAGTTATTTTAAAATCCAGCCTTCTTTACAAATATTTGATTAGCTGATTCTGAAGGGTATTGTGGTAGATTGTTCTATTTTGAAAGTAACTTTATTCTTCAAAGTGTAAACTAATATTCACTACTTCATTCGGAAAATTTATCTATCCCTCCACAGAACATATTTTAATTTACTAAGCAATCAATCAGAGTCATAAGATAATAACAAATATCAAGAACTATTCAAATATTGTTATTTGTTTGGGTGGTGTTAATAATTTGGTTAAGGATATTGTTCTCCGTTTAATATTTGGGAAAATATCAAAAAAAATAGAGAAGAATATGTCATTGGTATCAGATTATTAAATGAAATAAAATATGTGCATTCAGACAATAAGTGAATTCAAAATGGGATGGCAAATTAGTGGCTATGAAAATGTTGGATTACTAATGCTTGCAAGGATCTACTTGAAATTAACATTTCCAAGAAACAAATCATTAGAGAAATCAAACTTGAGGGAGGAATTGATTGATTGGCAGAGAAATAATAGAAAGGTAAACAAAATCAAATTGAATTCACTTTCAATGGATAGGCCTGGAGATTTAACTAAAATAGCGTAAGATGCTATTAACGCGTTTGAAGTGGATCCTAATCTTAAGAAACGATCTTCAGTCGATGCAGTTAAGAGGGCGCTCAGATAAATGGATATGTTTTCATAACTTAATGGGAGAACTGATTCTGAAGAGCTTCTTTCTTCAGTGATAGGTCACTTGGGATATAAGTCTTTCAAAGAAGGAACTTCAATATATTCAGAAGGTTTATTTGGAAATCGGGTATATTTTATACTTGGTGGCAAAGTAACACTTTGTGAAAAAAAATCTGCTGGAGATGCCGAAAGAGAACAAAGTATGCTCGCTAATTCACCGACTAGAAGGGTATATCATGATTAAATACTTTATTTGAATGTGTTAAGTGTTATAACTAAAAAAGAGGTAAATGAGACAAGAAGCTGAAGCACAAGAATTCTGGGATACAGCAGTTAGATCTCCTGAGAAAAAGAAATTAGATGGAGGAGATCAACTGCATTTAAGTTAAAATGCTAGTCTAGTTAATGGTGGTGATAAATAACCGTATTAATCAATTAAGCCAATGTGCTCATTAGGTACAAATTACATTCATTTAATATTAGAAGTGAGATATTTAAGGGGTCAGTAGAGATGGATGATATTTATTTATAAAGTTTCATTTTTGCCTTGAAATCGAAATATAACTAGTTCATTATCTTAATCGTTTTTATCAGGTAAATTTGAGAGTTTTGGAAATGTTTCGAAAGAGCCAACAACCTACAAAAATACTGCTATTGCTGAAATCGAAACGCAGCTTTGCTTCATCGTTGTCAGCGAACTGCATAAGAAGCTTCAAGATAACATTGTGAGTATTGGAGTTGTCACTAAAGTCATGGAATCAGTTTTGCCTAATTTAAGATATGAGTAAGCTAAAAGAGCATGCTACGTCCCTGAATATAAGATTTGGTCATAAGGAGACAGTATATTCACTGAAAATGAACCTGTAAAAAACTATTACTTTATTAAGAGTGGAAGTGTGAATATCTACAAAGCAAATGTTCAGTCTCTCCTGAAAAACAAAGTCGGAACAGCAGCTAGGCAACCTTTATCAGATCAATATTTGTTCAAAACTCTTAAGCAAGGTATGGATAAATTGACAATAAAAAGAAAAATCAACATTTATTTTTGTGTATGTATTTTTTTGACAGGTGCGATCTTTGGGTTGGAAGAAATGTTTTTGAGTGGGTAGCGGTATTTCACAGCAGAATGTGCAACCCCACTGACAGAGATTTATGAAGTTAAAACTGGGAATAATATGGCAGGACTTCCCATCGATGCAGAGACTAAAAGGGAACTTAAATATAAATCCAAAGAACTTCTTGAAACTAGATTAAAAGAGCTGTGTGCTAAAATCGATGAATCTGGTTATTAAATGGTACTCAATGCTCATGACGTCGAAGTATCTTGTTCTCTCTAAGCGATGAATTCATAATAATTAGATAATAAATTATTAGACAATTAACAATAACCTCCTTCATAGCCTTCTTCAGTTGCTTCCTCTTAGAATCCAGGTTCTTCGAGGAGGAAAATCAAGAAGTCATCCCAGCCTGACCTTTCCAACATCCCATACAAAGAATTGGTACCTAAAATTCCTTTAAGCGATTTAGAGCAACCTCCAAGTCTGAATAGAATTTCAAGGAACTTAAGTTTGTCATAACTTCCACATATTGATTCTTCTCCTCGATTAAAGATAATGAAATCAAGCCAAATGTTCGATGGCGAAGTTAAAAAGCAGCCTTCCATATAACTTTCTCCACCTAAAAAGCATGCGCTAGATGAGTAGTTTTTTCCAGATAAATTCTAAGCTGATAATTGTGAAGAGAATGCTGTTTCAAATATAGCCATAAACTCTCCTTAAAAATCAGTTATCAAACGACGAGGCAATTCTTCAGTCCACGTTTAAAGCACTTCAGAAATTCAGCGCTAACCTACTTCTTCTAGCATTTATTTCGGTTAAGTTAGTCACTCAACTTTGGCTCCACCAAGTCCCTTAAAAAAGCAGCCATTTTCTTCATATTCTCGAGAGGAATTAGCTTTATCACCTTTATCATACAAGAAGAAACAAAGTTATAACATATTTAGCTAAGATTAATCTCCAATAAAACTTCCTCCAATATCAGATTAAATCTTTTCATATAAATTTGATGGATCAGAACCACTTAGCAGCAGAAAAAATATGTCTCCAAGCTAACCTAGATTCTCTCCAAATCATGTTCATTCCCCAACTAGTATTCAAAAAAGCTAGAATCTTATTAAAAGCTCCCTGCATTAACTTGAATAGGCTAATGAATTTGAACCCAAACAGCTTTTATTGCATATGCTACCATTATCATAATAAAATGCAAAACCTGAGAATTTCACCAAAATAAGAAACCCAAGCAATCATGCTGTACTTTCAAAGCTTGTAATGCCTCATAAATGTTCCAACAAAGATGCTCATCTGTGAGAGAGAAAAGGCATTTGTATTATTTTTTTGCATTGTAATTATAAGAAATTTTTAGTGAATTTAAAAAAATCAATATCTTCATTTGCATGTTAAAATAAAAATAACATAAAAGATCAACTCTTTCATTATGATCACTACTTAGCAAGAGGAGCTCTTGTCTTAAAGCACTCATGAGCTCTTTTTTTGCGCAGACAGTCATCGATGCTTTCTTTGATGTTCTTTTGCAGGAACACATACTTCTCACTAAGACCAACTTGCAATTATTCGAGACGAGAAACCAGTCGTCCATAATCTTCTGTGTTTGAAAGGAGATATGAATAGAAACCGTTTGCGAACTCTTTGGATTTAGTGTCATAGACAGTTAGAAGAGCGTCGAAGAACTTTTCAAAATAGGGTTCAAGATCTTATGGAGAGAAAGTAGAATTGAATCCACCCCAGGAGTACTCCAAATTTCTGACGGAAAGCTCATTTTCTTTAGAAAGATAGAAGTCCCATAGGGTAGCTCTTTCTGCCGGTGTCACTTAAAGGGCTTTGCCTATTTTAGAATTGAATTGTTAGTTTAGAATAAAAGTATTTGATTTGTCAAAAGTGTAATTGTTTTGATAAAGTTTATTTACATTTCTGTTCATAGTTCTATGATGAATCTGAGGGATCTTTGAGTGCTTGCTTTTTGAAGAGTTCATTCTGCTCTTCTCTTGGAATTTGCTTGAACTTGTGAGCTAGTGATACGATCTTCCATTGCATTGAGACGCTAAGCTCAATTTTCTTAAGATCTTCATCTTCCCCGTTGTACCAAGCAATCAGCTTTCGGATATGACTTTCAGTTCGCACAAAGCCGTCAAGTTTGTCACGGACAGCAATAATTCTGTTTTTATTTTCTGCAGGTGTGTGGAGCAGGTATTTAAGCAGGAAATCGAAGACTCTTGATCCTAGGGTCTCTTTGTATTACTCTGGAGTGAACGAGGAGAAGGCACCTGCTAAGAAGGCTAGTTGACTTGTAATGATATCATCGGACTTTTCGAGAGGAATAGCACTGATGAAAATGTTAACATATTCCTCAGAAGATAGCTTTCCATCTCTAACCATATCGAAGAAAGATCTCCAAATCAAGGTTCTAGTCATGACATCGTTAATCTTGTGTAGGTTAGTCTTGAAGAATTCGATTGAGACATCGTCAAGGAGAACCTTAATAAATCCCCAATCTCCGTAGTTGAGAAGAACTGCTTTGTATTAAGTTTTGCTTGCATCATAAGTGAGAACAGTCTCAGGTGCCTCGTTGAGAAGCACTTGCTTAACATGAATGTTAGCATCAGCGTCAAAGAAGGCAACCTAAAGTTTGTGTCTTCTTAGAGTTGGATGCTGAGCCAAAGCTGGAGTTTAAAGAATTCTAAGCTATGCCTTATCGCTAGAAGCAGAGGAGTCAAACACAGGCTAGCATTCATTAAGGCCTGCAGTCTAAATCCATGAAGATTACCAGTCGTGAAGAGTAAATCCAAGGTTTAATTGTTTGAATTCTTGGTCGAAATATTCAATGAGATCAGCGAGGACTGCATTCTTAAAAGCAAATTTCTTAAAATATTTCTTGAGGGCATCACCAAATGGCTTCTCTCCCATTAAGGACATCAACTAACGTAGAGTAGCACTGCCTTTGGAGTAAGAAATACCATCGAAAATAGTGTCACCAGCTTCAGTGTTCTCAACCACACAAGCAATTGGGTGAGTAGTAACTAATTAATCAGTACGGTAGCTGTAGCAAACAGAAAAAGATTAGTGTTTAGTAATAAATTGAAATGATTGATTACCCCCATGACTTTCTCATGTTGAATTCAACCCAGATGTCGATCATTGGCTTTGATTTGACATTCATCTTGGAGATGATGTAGTGACTGATGAAGTCAGCAAATGACTCATTCAACCAGAGATCGTTCCACCACTTCATTGTAACGAGATTTCCAAACCAATGGTGAGATAGCTCGTGAGTGATAGTGTTAGCGAAGCTTGTATAAGAAGAAGCAGTTTTCTCTTCACGGAAAACGTAGAGATCGTTAAATGTGACCATACCTGTATTCTCTGTTGTTGTTGAAAGAAGCATAAAGTTAGACTTGATTAACTTGAAGAAATTAAATTGGTTTACCCATTGCACCCATATTATACTCTGGGCAGAAGACAGAATCGTACTTGAAGTAAGGATAAGGGTATCCAAACAACTCTTCGTAGAGTTTCATTGATTCGATGGTGACTTCAAAAATGAAATCAGAGAGATTCTTCAGATGCTCGATGAGCGATTCTCTGCTGTAGAGACTCATCGGAATATTCTGAAAAATGACAAGTTAAAAGAAATAACAAAAATCCAAGTAAATCTTACGTTGTAAGGCTTCTCGCATTTGATCTCTTTGTAAGGGCCTGCTGCGAATCCGAATAGATATGAGGGATACAGTTGGGTCTTGCGGAAAACAGCAAAGTGAAGATTATCTGGCTCAGTGATATCTGCCAAAATTTAGTCAATGAATGCGAGAGTAGGATTAGCTCCTTTGTAAGCTTGAAGAGAGTAATCTGCTTCGGCTTGCTTGAGTTCATTGGAGAGGATAACCCAGGACTTAGGAGCTACAATTGAAGCTTAGAGTGTTGCTTTGAGATCAGGCTAATCAAAAGAAGGGAAGATTCTATTGCACCAATAAGGCTCACATTATGAGTAGATGTACTGCTTGGTGTCAGTGTCTGTGAAGCTGTGCAATCCGCAGCCGTCATTGACGTATTCATTGGAAAATACGATAGTCAGTTTGTTTCTGCCGTTATTGAGATAATACGCTGGAATCTTAACGAATAGACCATTCCAGATAGAATTTAGATAACTCTCTCCTGATTTTTTGATCTCGCTGTTGTTTATCACCACAGTGTCAATTTAGGATCCTTGGTAGTCAATGAATATGTCACTGTTCACATGGCACAAATTGAATTCGACTTCGACTACACCTTTGTATGTTGTACCACTGTTTAGTCTTAGCTACAACTTGTAATCAATAGTGCCTTCAACAAATTGGGCTCTTCTCTTTTCAGCTTGCTTCTAAGTCAAAAAGCGAGGCTTAGTTTATGAATTTTCCTGAGACATATCTGAAGAATTTATGAAAGATCTTTGTGTTTTTATTATTTTTCAATATTTTTCTTTTTCTTTTTTATGTTTTTTATGATCGATTAAGAAAATTTTCTCAGATTTTTCTTCTCCAAGATTCGAAAGGACCTTTCGGTTCTTTAATAAAAATTCCTTTCTTAATTTTTTAGCGCGAGATCAGTATCCAAAGATACAATTTTAATAATTCTTTGACAAAACATTGTGAAATCTTTCATTGCATAAAGTTGTATTTGCTAAATGGTTAATCATGCAGACCTACTTGTTGCATGTTAAAAAAAGAATAGAAATTTCTTAAAAAACATTGTTCAACAGTAATGATCATTGAGTTCAAGAAATACAATCATTTATTTAATCAACAATAGAGGTTTATTGCTAATGAGCTAATTATTATTTAAACTTAAAACTTGCTTTCTTTGACAATTTTAAAAAATGTTGTGCTATTTCCAATAATTGTGGTCTTGGGAAATAAGGAAAATAACAAAATGCATGCATGATATGTCTATTATGAGACAGGCTCCAAACATTCCAAATCATTTCAAAACCAACTTTTAGTTTTTACTTCAAATGTGATAAAACTATTGAAAATAGCAAATATGCTTCTTTATTTTCAAAATGAATTCTTTCCTAACTCTTTCTCCAAGCTTAATTCAAGTCCTTTCTAATGATAACAATTGTTGTTTTGTTATTTCTTCCCAAAAGAATTTTTTAATTCATAAGAATTCCGAAAAATTGTTTTTCATTCTACCAACTCGAATACACTATGAAAATCAAATGGAAATTTCTCAAGACATTCTTTATGAGCTTACTATCCATCATTAAGAAAATCTTATCTGCAAATAAGGCAATTAGTCATCTCAGAATTCTTGTGAGATTTCAACTATTCGGTGATGGAAAAATATATTGCCCTCCAATTCGAAGAACACACCTTGAAAGGCGCAATGTTCAGAACTCCAAAGGAATTCCAAGTAAACTTATGCTTAATACCTTCATTCGTTTACTCCACGAAAATCACGGAGCAGTCTTTCATCACAAATCCTTTGAACAAAACTGGTGAAAGACATCTCATACAACTAATTTTATAAACCAAATAACGTGTTAATAATAAAAAACAGTTAATTTAAAAATACTTGATGTTTTCTAGAACAAAGCTATCAAGAACTGAAACAAGATGAGCACCTAGTCCTTTAAGACATATCATTTCAGCATCTGAGAAGCTTTATTTGCAGAAATTGCTCGTGCAGCAATACAAAATATTCAATCCTTATCCAAATATTTCTGAGTCATTATTGCCAGCATTTCGATCAGGAAAGTTATTAAGCTTATAAATTAAATCAATAGAACGAGATGTGCTTGCTGCTTGCGATGCATTTTGGTACACAAAGCTCTGCTTGTTTGATAAGATTCTGCTCTCTTTGAAGATATTTTCTTCTACGGATATTTTACTACCACTACAAATAGAGTAGTCACATAATTGCTTCGAATCTTCTAATAATCTGACAAGCAAAAAACAACCCAAAAATACTTGTTTCGTTTGTTTCTCAATAGCAAATCAATCATTAATTTACGATCCTTTGTAATAAAGCAGCTGATCAAGTTAATCGATCCCTATCTTGTTTTCTAGAATCCGTTTGAGATCGACAACTCTCTCTTTGAAATTCAGCGACAATACAATATTATCTTATTACTTAGAGATGATAGTAACTTCTCCCTTATATTTGCAGATGCCTAAGAGTTTCAGAGGCTATTCTTTTTCTACAATCTCTTAATCTAGTAGCAGTTCACTGATTTTAGTTGTCTGCTTGATCAGTTTCCTAAATAGCAAAACAATTCATTCATATGGTTTAAAGAAGAGCATCATGAATTCCAATAATTTTGGCGAAAGAGACTAATTTGTATTGAAGTGTTACATGTTGGTATCTGCTATGGCAATTATGTAAGGTATTTCATGAAAATGTTTAAATAATCCAATAATGAATTCTACAGAATCACTCTTCAACACTTTCAATTTCAAAGTGCTTTCTGTTTCTTCTTCCTCAAAATCTTCATTACTTTTTAGCTGAATATCAACTGTTAGATCTCCATCGAGACAATATCTAACTTTAATAGTCTCATTTTGTTTTATTTTCTCAATATTTTCTAATATGTTTCCTTCATCATTTACTACAACAAACTCCTTTTCTGGTTTATTAATTATCTTAGCTATCTGCATCTAAAAATTCTAATAAGGATCTAGCATTGCCTTTTCTCTGTTACCTTCTTTATCCATTAGGAAAACACTCTTAAGTAAAACAACTCTAATGTAACTTTTTGAATCTTTGCCTCCTTTAATTCCTACTTACTCTATCGTCATTAACTCGTCCAATAACTGACTAGCTTATGGTAATTCAAGTTAATATTTCGGCATAATACAACAATTAAATTGAATGTTTACATTCCATGATAACGAAGAATCAACCTATCAACTTCGACTTGAAGTTTTTAAGCTATGGTTTATTTAAGCTATGAAATAGTAGAAGAAACTCCAGATGGCAGTTATACAATATCCTCTGTGTTTTTATTATTTAAAATAGTACAATAGCGCACAGCAATACCTTCTGAAGCTAGCGATACTGAGAAATAGAAAATTCTAGTTAGATATACGTCTTGCAAACTCTAACACATATCCACAAATCCAAGATTGTCAAATATGCTCTCGATCTATCCATCAACTAAATATTTATTCTACTTCGTTTCATATTACTCTTTCATCAATCTGCATAACCATCCTATGTTTTTATTCATTTTATCTCTTGGAATGTCCTTGTCGAAACTCTCCTCTGGAATATTTTTGCATATAAAATAATACCTTCTCATTTTAGGAAGGCTGTTTCTTGTTTAGCTCATTTGTGGAAATATTAATAAATTTGAAAAAGATTTAATCCAAATTATGCACCAAACAAATCTAAAGATTCTTCTATGATTTGGATTGCAAAGTAATTAAAAGGTGAGAAATATCATACTATTGAAAAAATATATCAAAAAGAGGTTGAGAATGATAATAATTTGTGAATTTGGTTGATTTGGCATATTAGACAAAATCATAATGATCAAAGTGATTCTAAGATTAATACTCTGGATACTTAATTCCTAATAATAAATCGATGAATAATTATTTTTTTTGAATTTTTTCAATAAGAAGCTGGTTCTTCCATAAATCGCAATATGTTTGATATTAGGGAGGATTATTCAAAGCATTGTTGTGTTGGCTTTGAGTAAAATAAGTTTTTTGCTCTATCAAATAATTTCAATATTGCAAAGCGATTATCTCCTTTTTTAGAGGACATCCATTGTTTGAGAACAATTTTATTGGAGATAAATTGAAAGACTTATAGATCTGATTGAGCCAATTTAAAATACAAAATTATGTAATTAGCTGAATTAATTCGAATCGAAATAATAGCGAAATGTGATTCCACGCTTTATTTTTTCTTTTGTGCGCAAACAAAAAAGAAATAAGTAACTCTCATAGAATAATAAAAATAAAAAAGTTATAGTATTCTTGCATAGAATTGTAGAAGAAGGATATATGAATATCTTTATCTGTTATTTTTTTTCCTAAATTTCAAATATCTTTTGCTCACGAAAATGAAAGATGTTTAGGTTGGAAATATTGACAAGATGGCAGCTCAAAAGCTTAAACGATTTGACTATTTTTGAAATCTTTTTAAAGAACAAAATGGAAGCAAGATAAAAAATAAAAAGTCTTAGAATTCGAATTTAACATGAAAAACAAAAAAAGATATTTTTTATGAGGCTGATAGGTGTGAATAAGCCACGACAATCGCAAACTACGTGTCAGTAGATAAGAGGTCAAGTGAGTCTAGTTAAGTGGCAAAAGCAAACATTAATTAGGGAAAATAATCAAATAAAATAAAAAAAATTAGAAATTTTAAAAATCTAGAGATGAACAAAGCAGCAATTGTGTTGTTAAGCTTACTTATCGTTGGGGCTTTAGCTTCAACTGAACCTCAACTTGATGAGGGAGTTTATGTCCTCACCGACGCAAATTTTAAGGACTTCGTTGCCTCTAAGCCTTTCGTTCTTGTTGAATTCTACGCCCCATGGTGTGGACACTGCAAGAAACTAGCTCCTGAATACGTCAAGGCTGCAGCTGCCCTTCAGACTGAAGGAATCAACGCAGTGCTTGCTAAGGTTGATGCTACTGTTGAAAAAGAAGCTGCAGGACTCTTCAACATCCAGGGATACCCTTCTTTGAAGTTTTTCTCAGGTTCAGTTTCAGAGCCTGTTGACTTCAATGGAAGAACTTCCACTGAAATTGTGAACTAGATCAAGAAATTGACTAACACAGAGACTGAGATCTTGAGCTCTAGTGAAGCACTTACTGCTTTCCTTGCCAAGAACCAAGTTGCCATCATCTATTTTGGTAAAGATCTAAAAATATCATGAATAATTAGAAATTCTTATCTTAAACTTATTTTTTAGGTGAAAGCGAAAATGATGCCACCCACTCTACTTTCAAGAGTCTCTCTATGAGCTATGATGAACTTGCATTCGCTCGTGTCTTCACCCCAGAATTAAGAGCTACTTAAGAGGCTTCTAACGTCAACTTTGTCCTTTACAAACAATTCGACGAAAAAAGAAACGACTACACTGGTGCAGTCACTCTCGCTAGCTTAAAGGAGTGGGTTGATGATAAATCATTCCCAACTGTGATGCCCTTCAATGACAGAGCAATTAAGAAAGTGTTCTAACAAAGTACCCCTACTCTCTTCCTCTTCGCTAATGACAACGAAGCATCCATTGCCGCAGAAGCTGCTTTTGCTTAAGCTGCTAAGGACAATAAAGGTAAGGTAGTTTTCTCTATCTCCAAGCCTGATGATGGCTTCGGTCACTACCAAAGACTTGCTGATTACGTTGGTGCAAATACTGCTAGCGCTCCTGTTCTCATGCTTGTGCACTCAGCAGGTGAAGTTAACAAATACTAGTTCCCTTCCAGCACAATCACTGTTGAAACAGTGACTTCCTTCGTTAATGACTTCAAGGCAGATAAGCTTAAGGTTTACCTCAAATCAGAGGAAATCCCTGCAACTAATGATGAACCCGTCAAGATCATCGTTGGAAAATCCTTCGATGATATTGTTAAGAACACTACTGCCGACGTCTTGGTTGAGTTTTATGCTCCTTGGTGTGGACACTGCAAGCAACTTGCTCCCATTTATGATGCAGTTGCCAAGAAACTCGCCAGCAACAAAAACATCGTCCTTGCTAAGATCGACTCTACTGCCAATGAGGTTCCAGGAGTAAGCATCAAGGGTTTCCCAACTCTCAAGTTCTTCCTTAACGGAAAGAAGAATCAGCCCGTTGATTTCGAAGGAGACAGAACTGAAGAAGGCATTCTTAAGTATCTCAAGGAAAAGACAAGGTAACTAACTACTCATTCTTTTTAATAAATACTTATTAATAAAAATGGTTCAATTGTTAAATTTCTTTTGACATTATTTCAAACATTCTTACTAATTTTGATTCTTTATATGAAATAGCCATCCTTGGGTCGAATCAAAAGAAGATCTTTGAGTCACTTTTAAATCTTCTTTCATTGAGTTTATGAAAGGAAGATGCAAGTACATGAATCAATAATCAAAATGAAAAAATAACTTGATTGAAATAGTATCACTTTGCAAATTATGTTTGTTTATTTATTCTGGTTTTATTTGCTAATACTACTCAAATCAATAGCAAAAATTACACAGAAATTCAAATTTTTAATTTCCTTGATTAAGTATTCTTTCTTTAAATTGCTTAATACTCAAATGGAAAGGAGAATGAAATAATTAATTCGAATAAACACTCAAAAACATTTCATTCTCATTATGATTTATTAATTCAATCTTCAGGAAGAGAAATAATTTAAGAATTGGGTGAAGAGAAGAAAATATTTGTTTTTCTTGTTTTTTTCTTGATAATAATAATAATAATAATAATAATAAGATAAAATGAGTTTATTTTTATAAATACAAACTGCTACTAAACACTCATTTTTATTAATTTATACTGTTAAAAGCACTTTTTGTTCATTTGAATTCAATAAGTCTTCTCTAAGCTAAGATAAAATCTAGC
>Ga0302271_10003092_pt1 | contig 14382 bp, 14 predicted proteins | sample III_Bog_N1_1_FD_198767 | JGI IMG/M metagenome (GOLD analysis project Ga0302271, IMG submission 198767) | Peat permafrost microbial communities from Stordalen Mire near Abisko, Sweden - III_Bog_N1_1 | ecosystem: Environmental > Terrestrial > Soil > Wetlands > Peat | place: Sweden: Abisko... | reverse complement strand
GGCATACCCGCAGAATTGCTTTTCACCACTATTTTTTCAATATCCTCCAGGCTTTTAACCAACCCAATGCCGCGTATGAAATAAGCAGTGGGCTTTTTATCTATATAGGCACTCCCTGTATTCTCATTGTTACGTTCCAACGACTGGAACACATCCGTCAGCGTAAGATTCATGCTTCTGAGCCTTTCGGGATTGATGGCAACTTCATATTGCTTTACAAAACCTCCATAGCTGTTAATATCGGCTACACCTGCCGTACCAAGCATCTCGCGGCGAACAGTCCAATCCTGAAGGGTTCTTAACTCCATGGGAGTGTATTTGCTTTCATACCCTTTCTTCACCGCCAGACGATACTGGTATATTTCGCCCAGTCCGGTAGATATAGGTGCCATCTCGATCTTTGCCAGGCCTGCAGGGATGTCTTCCTCGGCTTCTTTAAGTCCTTCACCAACTTGTTGGCGGGCCCAGTAGATATCGACATTGTCCTTAAACACGATGGTAGTCACCGACAAACCCAGGCGTGAGATGGAGCGAAGCTCGATAATATTGGGAATGTTGGCCACTGCAACCTCTATCGGTGCGGTAATGGAGCTTTCAACCTCCTGTACTGCCAACGAGGGAGCAAGTGCAATAACCTGCACTTGATTATTGGTGATGTCCGGAGTTGCATCAATGGGTAGCTGAGTGAGCGAATACCCCCCCCACCCGATTAATGCCACGACAAACAGTCCGACAATAAATTTATTTTTTATTGAAAAATGAATAATACGTTCTATCATAACTCTATTTCTAAAAAGTGTAAATACAAGTAGTTGTTGATCTCCAGTAAACTGAAAATCAAGAATGAATTAAAATCAAAAAATACTTATATTAACAGATTTTAGGCGGTTGCCAGATAGAGGAACTATCGTTGGATAAAAAGGAAGAAGTGTATTGGTTAAACTGAATCCGGGTACTGGAATAGCAAGTAAAACTAACCCTGTATACAAGATGCGATATGGGTGAAACGCAACAGCTGCAAACGCAGAAGGGAGAACAGGTGTCAAGATCGTTATGAAAATGGTTGGCGGTGGCTTGGGATAACTCCGTGTTTATTGCAGCATGATCCTGTGGTACATCAATGCAGGGAATGGCAGTGAGTATCAAAATATAAAGCGATAATATGCAGGCAAATGCTTTCATTTCGTTTCTTGAACCACAAAGATACAGAAAAATCTCAGGCAACCTGATTGCAAAAGTAATATTTTTCACAAATTTCACAAATTTATTTAACTTTCCTTTTGAGACTTTCAAGGGAAATAAATTTGCGGAACCCTGATTGCGTTCAGGGAGTAAGTTGGGTTTTATGCTGTACCTTCAGTTTACAGATTTTATTCTGAATTTCAATTGATTCTATTCTCTGCAAAGACATCCCATTAAGAGAGTATTGAGAGAGCAAAGAGAGGGCAAAAAGAGGTTTACCTCTCCTTGCCCTCTCTTTACCCTCACTTTACCCTCACTTTACCCTCACTTTGCCCTCTCTTTGCACCGAACAAATGCAGACTGAATTCAGTGGGTTAGAAGTTAAAAAAATGTTGCATGTTCATTCCATTTTCTTTATATCCGGAGAAATAAAATACAATTTCCAACTCACGGACCTGGCGGCAGGAAAGAGTCGTTTTGAAGTCCGAAAAAAACGGACGGATATTTTGAAATGCATCATTTCAGTAATTCGAATAACTTGCTTAACTATTTTGATTTCGAACCCCAAAACCCCAAAAGGGGGCTTTCAGACGGAGTATTTGAAAATCTAGGAATCGTAAATGGCTTGTATGAGTGTACTCTTATGTCCCCTTCAGGGGTTTGGGGGTCAGGAAAAAATAGATACACCAACGCTTGGGCTATCAGATAAGCAGAAATATCGACATTTCATTCTGATTATTTAATTGTTCCGATGGCGGAAACGAGTCGAACAAACCGATAGGGTTGGTTTGTTTTAGTTGATGATTAGTTTAGGACATGACACCTCTCTTAAATTGTCAAAAAAACGACTAGTATTTAACTGAAAATGAATTAAAAAAAAGGGTTATTCAAAGCTATTTTCAAAGATTAGAGGTTTTAATACAATCCGATAAATTATTTCATTCATTTTATACATTATCTGTTTTAAATATTGTAAATTTGTCCCGAAAATAAAAAACTATATTTGATTATGAAGAACAGGACTAGTACACTACTGATGAGTGCTTTAATTCCATTACTATTTTTTTCGTGTACTCAGAAAACCATAAAAACAGATGAAAAAGACTTTATAAAAAAGTACTATTTATCGAAGGATACTACTAAAGGTGCTTTAAGTGTGGATATCGAAGTTGAAATTCCTGTTGCATTTGCAAATAAAGATGTATTAAAATCAATCCGGGCGACTGTCATTACAAATTTATTTGGCGAAGAGTATATCTCCCATGCAAATGATTCGTTAGTCCTTCTCTTTACAAAAGACCTGGCAGCGGATTATACGGAAAATAACAAACCCCTGTTAACGAAACTGGACAGTACCAACAGATATAGTTTTGACAATGAGCATGTCGTTTCGGGATTTAGCTTGTTGAGCGATAAAAAGATATACGTATACGGCATTGAACGGTATGTGTATATGGGAGGTGCCCATGGGCTTGAAACCCGGAATTATTATAATTTCGATTTAAAGACCGGCAAAACAATTTCCGAAAAGGATTTATTTAAATCAAATTACGAATCGGAACTTTCAGAACTGATAAAGAAACGGATTGTTGAGGAAAGTAAAGAAATAAAGGAAGCAAAGGATACCGAACCAATTTTAAGCCTTGAAGATACTGATTTCTGGGCTGATTCGATAAAACCGAACGGGAACTTTTACATCACGGACGAGAGTATCAATTATGTTTTTAACCCATACGAAATTGCACCCTATTATATTGGACAAACCGAGGTAACTATCCCCTTCAACCGCCTTAAAGGCATCCTGAAGCCAAACAGTATTATTGCCTATCTGGTTGAGAAACAAGCAAAATTATAATATACAAAAAGCCAACTATGACTTCTTTATTCGAACTGTTAAAAACCCGACGTAGTATCCGGAATTATTTACCTATTGAAGTAGAAAAAGACAAAATAATTCAAATCACGAATGCTGCTTTGATGTCACCATCCTCCAAGAGGAGCACTCCCTGGGAATTTATAGTGACAGAAGACAAACCGATGTTGTTGAAGTTATCCGAATGCCGTTCCCAGGGTTCGCAAATGCTGGCTGTTTCGCCGCTGGCCATAGTAATACTGGCAGATAAAACAAAAAGCGATGTGTGGGTGGAAGATGCATCCATAGCTGCCATTATCATGCAGCTGGAGGCCCAGGACCTGGGGTTGGGGAGTTGCTGGATACAGGTGTATGGCCGCGACAAGGATGCTCAACAGACCTCAGAAGAATATATCCGGGAATTATTTGAAATACCCGGTCAGTTTGGCGTATTGTGCATCTTGTCAATAGGCTATCCAAGCGAATTGCGAAAGCCATTTGAAATCGAGAAACTGGCCACAGACAAAATACATTTCGAAAAGTTTAATTAAATCCTATAACTCAAAAGATATGCCAAGCAAAAAAGATAATCGATTAGCCTGGGGAGTTACATTACTTGTATTTGGTTGCTTGTTTTTAATGAAGCAACTTCAGATAATACCTTCAGAAATTGCAGGTTATTTATTTGATTTCAAGAATTACCCCTTAATTATGGGGGTTGTATTCTTACTTTTTCATACTAACAAAAATATTGGGATCGTCCTGATAGTAGTCGGCCTTCTTTTCCGGATATCGGATATAATTCAGATGACACGTCATGTATCCGACTTTATCTGGCCTGTATTGCTAATACTAGCCGGAGCGGTGATGGTTTTTGGAAACAAAAAAAAATAAACGGGGTTTTAGTTTCGGCTCAACTTCAAAGTAACCTTTTATAATCTAAATCAATGGAAGTTGTTTTAATCGGTTCGGGCAGCGTGGCGACACATTTAGGATTAGCCCTGCAATCCAAAGGCATTACAATCAGCCAGGTATACAGCCGGAGCAGATCGAATGCGGAATGTTTATCCAAGAAATTGAATACTTCTTTCATTACAGATATTTCGGACCTGTATATGAATGCCGACATATACTTCTATGCCTTAACAGATAATGCCTTTAAGAGTATTTTAAGGCAAATTGAGATTCCGGAAGGCATACAGGTGCATACGGCAGGAGGCATTGCCATGAATGAGTTTGAGGGTTTCTCCTCCAAGTTCGGGGTATTTTATCCCCTTCAGACTTTTTCGATCAATAAACCCGTTGATTTCAGCCTGATCCCCATCTGCATTGAAGCCTGCAACCTGGAAGTTCAGCAATACCTGCTTGACCTGGCAAATTTGTTAACCACAAAAACCTGCCTGGTTAATTCCGAACAGCGTAAAAAGCTGCATCTGGCAGCAGTTTTTGCCTGTAATTTCACCAATTATATGTATGATATTGCTTCTGAGATTTTAGAAAGCTCGGGATTCTCATTTGACATGATTCAACCGCTGATTGCTGAAACTGCCGAGAAAATAAAAACATTGAATCCATACGAGGCTCAGACAGGTCCTGCTGTGAGGATGGACGAAAAAACAATAGACAAACATCTGGTGCTGCTGAACAAGCGACCCGATCTAAAAAAGATATACAAGCTGCTGACTAAAAACATATATTACCGGCATAAAAAGAATTAAAATCCAACCCGGTTATTCACAAGGAACGCTAACTTCAATTTCAATACGTAACAACTATATGTCAACCTATTTAAGACTTATTCGCTATAAAAACCTGATATTCATAGCACTATTACAATATGTCATGCAGCAGGTTGTATTGGTTCCGATCATGCAAACTTTCGGATTTGAGACCTGCATGGAAAACAGGATGTTATTTCTGTTGATTGCTGCCTCTGTTTTAATTGCTGCCGGAGGATATGCTATCAATGATTATTTTGATGTAAAAATAGATGCCATAAACCGACCCGAGAAACAAATAGTGGGGAAACTGCTTTCCAGAAGCACAGCAATGTTCTCACATCAAGTCCTGACAGGGCTGGGGGTTATTTCAGGATTAATACTGGCTTACTTTGCCCGCAGTTTTACGCTGGCCTTTATTTTTATAGTTATTCCCGGATTATTGTGGTTTTATTCTGCCAGTTACAAGCGTCAGTTTTTAATTGGGAATCTGGTAATCGCATTTATCTCGGCTATCACCGTGTTAGTGGTAGGAATTACCCAACTAGCTTTTCTCCAGAAGGAATTTGGCGGCCTGGTATTCGAGACTCCCATTCCCGGGAAGTTATATGGCTGGATAGGTGGCTTTGCCCTGTTTTCATTCCTGTGTACCTTTATCCGTGAAATCATTAAAGACATGGAAGATGAGAAAGGAGACCGGGAAATGGAATGCCGCACATTGCCGATCAGACTGGGAATCAAGAAGACGAAAATCATCCTGTATTGCCTGATAGCCTTGACTGTCATTTTGCTGTTCATTACAAGCTTTTTTATTATTCCTTTCAACGACACCCTGACCCTCCGGTACATTATCTTTGGACTGGGGTTGCCATTTGTAGCACTCTGTTACTTGATTTACAGTGCCAAATCGGCCTCTGATTATCATCTGGCTTCTAATTTATCAAAAGTGATTATGATACTGGGAGTTTTGTATAGCTTTGTCTTTTATTATTTACAAGCAAAAACATATGGAATCAGCTTGTTTAATCTTTTTATTTTGAAGTAAATCAACTCATTCAACTAAGAATAAATGCTATCACATCTGGACAATTACAATATCATTCTGGCTTCACAGTCTCCGCGTCGCCTGGATCTTTTACGTGGACTGAATATTCCCTTTGAGGTTCAGGAAGTAGATGTGGAAGAGAGTTACCCCTCACAACTGGTAGGAGTGGATATTCCTATGTTTTTAGCGGAGAAGAAAGCAAATGCATTCATTCCTCAAATGAAGGAAAATACGCTGCTCATTACAGCTGACACGATAGTCTGGCATGAAGGATGTGTATTTGGGAAACCCACTGATAAAGAAGATGCCACCAGGATGCTAAAATCCTTATCGGGAAAGACGCATCAGGTTATTACAGGAGTCTGTATCAGTACCCTCCTGAAACGAAAGACATTCCACGTAATTTCAGAAGTGCGGTTTTCAAGGCTTACCCCCGAAGAGATTGAATACTATCTTCAGAACTTCCAGCCCTACGATAAAGCGGGAGCGTATGGAGTTCAGGAGTGGATCGGGTATATTGGGGTTGAATATATTGAAGGATCATACTTCAATGTGATGGGATTGCCGGTGCAAAGACTTTATACCGAGCTAAAACGCTGGAAAAAATAGACGTATATGGCAATTGATTAGCGGATATTCAGCAGTTTATGCAGTTGCAAAGACAATCTCCATGCCGGGTTATTCAGAATAATGCTGATTGAATATTCTATATTCTCGTTTACTTTTTCGAAACGTTCATTTCTTTCCCCTAAAAAGATCGGGCTTATAAAATAATTATCAGCCTGAGGCAACTCCGAAATATCCGGCAATACATCCCCCAACCCTACCGGGTAGCGGAACTCCTGAACATGAGTGAAATTCTTTCTGAGTACTTCCGGGCTTACTTTTGGACTACACGAAATATATTCTATTCTGGTGGGAACCGGATTTGATCCGTTTGTTTCAATACAATTATAATACTCCTTGAAAAAAGCCAGGACTTCATCCGTGAGTTGCAAGGTAGGTTCTCCGCCTGTCCAGATCAGGAGATGATTAGGATAAACGGATGGGTCTGAAAGTTTGTTTACCTCTGTCAATACCTCATGGACAGACATTTTAGTGCCTTTGCTCCAATCCGTATCACAATACCAACAGGACATGTTACAGCCTGACAACCTCACAAAGACAGCAGCTTTTCCGGCGTTAGCCCCTTCTCCCTGAATGGATTTAAATATTTCGACTACATTCAGGAATATCCCTGAAGAATTAACCTTCATACCTGCAATTGGTCTTTGGGGTTTCACTCATTTCAATGGCAAATAATAACGGGAATTGCGGTTTAAATAAGTCATAAATATATTTACTCATATTCTCAACGGAAGTCTGGAAATTAAAAACTTCATTCAGATTCCGGTGATCCAGTTTCTGATCCACCCAGTCTGAGATGGGTTTTAGATCGTTATAATCCAGCACAAATCCATCCTGATTGAGTTCCCCCTTCAGAAATACCTTTAGAGTATAGTTATGCCCGTGAATTCGTCCGCAGGGATGGTCCTGGATCAATCCATGCAGCTGGTGGCTTGCCGAGAAAGAAAACTCTTTACTTATAGTATGCATATCTTTAGCTTCAACTTATTGAGAAATTTATAGATTTCAACAAATATAACAAATTATTACTAGTGTCAAATTTAAATTTCAGTTTTTTATTATTCATTTAAAACAAACTAATAAACAACGCGAGATTCAGGATGGTAACAATTACCCCTAGCATGTTGAGCATAATCTTCGACATCGTCGAATTTTTATACTTTCCCATTACTTTTTCAGAGGAAGTTAGATGCACCTGGAAAAAGATGGTGAAAGGCAATTGAATGCTTAATATCATTTGCGAGATAATCAGCCCTTGAAATGGATTGCTGATTAGCAAAATGATTATAAAAGCGATGACCAGTGATATGGCTATTCCTAACCGGGTGTGGTTATCCTTAATGTCATAAGGTTCCTTGTACATGCCTGCAAAGATTGATCCAGCAGCCATTCCCGAAGTAATGGTGGAAGCAACACCGGCAAATAACAAGGCAACAGCAAACACTATGGAGGCATGCATTCCAAGCAAAGGGGCTAATAGATCCTTAGCCTGCTGGAGTTCGGAGACGGGAGTCTTTGTCTTAAAAAAGGTGGCAGCAGCCAGTAGTATCATGGCACTATTGATGGCCCAGCCAATAATCATAGAAACAAGGGTATCAGCAAATTCAAATCTCAACTGCTTTTTAATGATTTTATCATCTTCCAGATTCCATTGCCTACTCTGAATGATTTCTGAATGCAGGAATAAATTGTGTGGCATGACTACTGCACCCAAGACACTCATGATGATTAGCATCGAACCCTGTGGAAAAGAAGGTTTCACCCATCCGACAATAGCCTGGTTCCATTCTATATTTACCAACGACAGTTCGTATAAAAAAGAAAGGCCGATGACTGAGACAAATGCAATGATCCATTTTTCTATGAGTTTGTATGAATTGGTCAGGAGCATTATCATTACAAAAAGAGTAACCATCAACGCCCCGGCAGGAATTGGTATTCTGAAAAGCATATTCAACGCGATAGCTCCTCCCAGGATTTCAGCCAACGAAGTGGATATGGAGGCCAGCATGGCCGAAGACAAAAGCAATTTAGAATAGCTTGGCTTAAGATATATAGTTGCTGCTTCCGACAGACAAAGCCCGGTAGCAATTCCTAGATGTGCTACATTATGCTGAAGAAAAATAAGCATGATGGTTGAAAGAGTCACCATCCACAAAAGAGAATAACCAAATTGTGCACCCGCAGCAAGATTCGAGGCCCAATTACCGGGATCAATAAATCCAACCGTTACTAATAATCCAGGACCGATAAATTTTAAAATGTCTAATCCTCCGTATCTAGGTCTGTACCCTTTACGGTCTATATTCTTGAAAAGTTTGAACATGCTAATTAGTTGAGATGTAATAAATGAGGTTTCAATATCAACAGATTTGGTATTTACAAATCAGTATTATTAGATTTCTTATTCCAAATCGTTGTTTGATAACCTATCAGATAGAATATTGCGGAGCTTAAAAACACTACAAATCCCGGCACACAATAATGAAGAATTATATCGGCTCGGTCCAAATTCATAAGTAAATAAAGAATCGAAATGAATAAACTTAGGACACCAATTCCCAGGTAAATATCCAGTACCAGATACAGAAACTTATATTTTCTGTTTTTCAACAACGGATGAAACCTGTTCTGTTTTCGTTTAAATGTTTCCATAATATGTGTATTTATACTTTTGCCGCTCTATAAAAATCAATTGTTTCATGAATTCCGACCTCATAAGGAGTTGGTTTAAAATTAAAGTATTCATCAAACTTTGTAGAATCAAACTCATAACTATGTTCACTCTGATAGATCATTTCCAGCGATTCGAACACTGTTTTATCAAATAAACCCACCATTTTAAGCATCCATTTTTTTAAGACCATATAATCAGGATCTATGCCGAGTTCTTTTGCAATTAAGTGGATATATGCTTTACCGGTGATAGCCGGACTAAAAGTAGGCATATGCCAGACCTGCTGATAGCACTCCGGCTTATTCCAGAGCATGTTTAAGGCCTTTGCGCAGTCCAGGGTATATGTATACGAGTGCAGCTTCGAATCATTCGCCAGCCATTGCGCTTTTTTATGTTTCATCAATTTATCAATGGCTAGAAAATACAGGACACTTGTATTGGAAGCATAGGGGCCGTAAAAATCAGCAGAGCGTGCAATAATGGCCTGTAGATTATTATGCCTCATTTCAGTATGCAACAGATTTGCTACCGTAGCCCTGATTTCACCTTTTATACTGTGAGGAAAATAAGGGGTTTCTTCCGTCATTTTGCCTTCTACGCGACCATACATGTAGACATTATCAAAGAAAATCAACTTTGAGCCACAATTCTTACAGGCATCAATCACATTCTTCATGATTTTAGGCCATAATTCGATCCAGACATTTCGATCATACGATAATCCGGCAACCAAATAAACAATATCCGAGCCTTTTACACTTTTCAAGGTTTCTTCATACGAAGAAAGATCAGCTTTTACCGACTCTGCCCCTAAAATACCATAGCCGCTTCGGGAAACCAACCTAACACTCTCCTTTGATTTTAGTAACTCGTATGTCAGAGCATTCCCGATTGAACCACCTGCTCCTAAAATAGTGTGCTTCATAGTTTGTTTTAATTAAAGGTTTAACATTATAGTAAAAAACACTTTAAAAGGCATCTGGTTCATTTAAAACTACGTTTTTTTTAATAATATTTATCATCCCATTTTATTCATATAAATTATCTCTTAAACTTCTAATAAATAGTGTCAATAACACATACAGAGAGGGTCTTCATAATTTACTGAAAATTTCATTAAAAAAAAAGAGCCAAAAGGCTTAACAATGTAAATAATTATTTTTATATTTGCATCACGTTTGTTTATTGAATTACAAAATTACCTTTTTTTAGAGATATTCGGGTCAATAATGCCAGTTTACTTTGGGTTTTGATTCCTCAAATCATGATTTTTAAGAGCCGGCATCCTCGTTAATTTAATCTTACTAAAGTAAGGCCAAAGAAAAATTAGGGCTTGGATATATAATTTCAACTTTTATTTACTAAAATAGTTATATTAAAATAATACCATTCAATAAAACAAGAAGTTGTAAATAAATTTTGTAATAAAATAGTGCAATAAAATAAAATAATATATATCTTTGGAACAAATATTAATCAAAGGAATCATAAAACTAACGCAATATATATAAATCAAAGCGTAAAACGGAAGCATTCATTTAAAGTTTACGTTCATACTTTCAGGTTAAACGAATCAAAGAAGTATTGACAGGAAAACAATTAAAATAGAAACTATATTCACTATCACTATCACTATACAAACTCAAAAAATTACGAAAAATGGAAAATGAAAACGACAAAATCACATCAGTCGAAGACGATGATGTGCTTTACAATCTTCTGCAGGTGCCTTTTTATACAATTGGCGGTTATGAAGTAGATGTTCAAAAACGGATGCTTACATTTAAAGGAGAGCCTAAGAAACTTACTAAAAAGGAAATGCATTTACTTATTTTGTTCGCATCGAATACGAACAGTTTTTTAGATCGCAAGTACACACTGAAAACGATCTGGAAAGACGACAGTTATTACAATGCTAGAAGTATGGACGTGTATATCTGCAAATTGCGTAAATTACTTAGCGGTGATCCTGACGTTATGATTATCAACATTCATGGCAAAGGATACAGAATGGTTGCTTCGGTTAGCCAACGTTTAAGCTAGTCAGTAATTATTAAACCGTAAAAAACATTTACCTGAATGATCAGGTTTATCCTAAAAAAGCCCCGCAATTGCGGGGCTTTTTTAGGATAAACCTGTTTGGCAATCGGTTATAATTTAGGATTATTCTTTCTATTCTGCCTGGCATGGCTATGTTTTATACCATATGTGAAATAAATCACAAAACCGATAGCCATCCACCCGAAAAGACGGATCCAGGTATCCAATGGCAATGAAGACATAATGAAGAAACATACCAGGGCTCCTAATACCGGGACAACAGGCACCCAGGGAGTTTTAAATCCCCGAACTGCATCCGGTTCAGATTTTCGAAGGATAATAATTCCAACACAAACAATGACAAAGGCAAGCAAAGTACCAATGGATACTAATTCACCCAACAAACCAATTGGGAAAAGTCCGGCAAAGAATGCTGCAAAACTCCCGGTTACTATAGTAGTTATGTGGGGGGTTTTAAATTTAGGATGTGTCTTTGCAAAGCTTTTCCATAACAGTCCATCGCTTGCCATGGAGAAAAACACACGCGATTGACCCAACAACAATACGAGCACTACGGAACTCAACCCTGCAATAGCCCCTATTTTGATTATGGGTCTTAACCACATTAAACTGGGACCCGCAGTATCAATTGCCAAGGCGATAGGGGCCGATACATTTAATTCCTTATAGCTTACTATTCCGGTAAGAACTAGACTCACTGCAATATACAGAATTGTACATATCAGTAACGAAGCAAGTATACCGATAGGCACATCCCGTTTTGGATTAATTGCTTCCTGCGAAGTGGTTGATACTGCATCAAATCCGATATAAGCAAAGAAAACGACTGCTGCACCGGTTAGTATTCCCGAACCCCCAAAATGGCCCCATTCGCCTGTATTTGGAGGAATAAACGGTGTCCAGTTTGCAACATGGATATGTGAAATTCCAAATCCAATAAAAAGCAGAATAACCACTACTTTCACAAGGACGATGATATTGTTGAATTTAGCTGATTCTTTTATTCCAACAACTAACAAGGTAGTCATTAATGCCACAATAAAAATAGCCGGAAAATTAATAATCGCTCCTGAGGTATGCCAACCGGTAGAATCAAAGACAAAAGGGCTCTGACACATGGAGGTCGGCAGGACCAGTCCAAAATCAGCCAGAAAGCTTGTCACATAACCTGACCAACCCACAGCGACAGTTGCCGATCCAAAAAGATATTCCAGTATTAAATCCCATCCGATAATCCAGGCTACAAATTCTCCCATGGTAGCATATCCATAGGTATAGGCACTTCCCGATACCGGAATCATGGAAGCAAACTCGGCATAACACAGTCCTGCCAGCAAACAGCCAAAGGCAGAAATAATAAACGATAAGGCAATAGCAGGACCGGCATGTAATGCAGCAGCTGTACCTGTAAGCACGAAAATTCCGGCACCAATAACGCAGCCTACTCCCAACAGGGTCAGGTTTAATGCCCCCAAATGTCGTTTTAGCGTATTGTGCTTACTGTCGGCTTGCTCTTCCAGCTGAGCCAATGTCTTTTTAATGAATAAGTCTTTAATCATAAATAATGAATGTCAAGTAATATAAAAAGTCAGATTGATAGAATAATTCCATTTATCCTGTACAAATGGCATCATTTGGTCACAAAAATAGCAATTATAAACGACTTTTACTCACAATGCACGATTAATTTCTAAGAATCTCTCTTTTACCCACAAACAAACAGAGACGTTGCAAGCAACGTCTCTGTTTAAGTATACAAATCAATATCCCTAAAAGGGGTTGGAATTATTTCTTTTCGATATAGGCTAACACTTCACCTTTGCGTACAATTTCGCCTTGTTTCTTCTCAACACCAACAATCCGACCATCACAGAAACTTCCGATATGCTCAAGGCCATAATTGGTTTGAATGGTACAAAGAGTCTCGAATTCTTTGATTTCTTTCCCATGAACCGGTTCTACCGATACTTCATTGAAGTCAAGTTCCCAGATCACGCGTCCGGTAGCATTTGAAACTACTGGCTCTGCATTTGGGTATTTCAAAGCCCGCAAATCAGGCAATTCGATGGTACTTGTTGCAAATTTTTCCTTAATGGCAGCTTCAAGCTCTCCTTCAAAACGTTTTTTAGCATCACCCGATTTAAAATCACGGTATTGTTTTTCGTGCATGGCAAATTCGAATAATTCTTCATCATCCTTGCCCCTATCCCATCCGAGTGTTTTCATTTCTTCAATAAAACGGGGGAGTTCATTTGGATAATTTTCCTGTGGATTGCCTTCAAAGAACACAAACTTATTCTTTTCTGCCAGGGCGATGATTTCCGGTGCCAATGTTCCAGGGAGTTTACCGGCCTTGCCTAAAATCATATCCCAGCTATTTTTATCAATCATGCTCCAACGAGGCTGTCCTTTAACCAGGAACATTACATTCATCAAGGCTATATTTTTTACATACTGGCTGAATGGAGTCACCAAAGGTGGGTTACCCAATTTAGGCCAAATATATTTTACTTCATCAAATAACATGATCAACAATTCATCCGTTGTCAGTTCTTTTTTGTTCACGTTTTTCAGGTATGAGTTAATACCAGCATGAACGCCTTTCAGGTCAGCCATAAGCGATCCCATCATACCACCCGGTAATCCGCAACCGACAAGCAATGAAGTCATGAATTTGTTACGATCATCAATGAAGTAACCCAAGAAATCATCCACGAAGCTTTGTGTCAACCGGCGGGCTTCCATATAAGCAGTCATATTAATCTCAGGAACTTTGAATCCGGCATCTTTCAACATAGCCTGAATAGTAATCACATCCGGGTGAACCATCCCCCACGACAGTGGTTCCATGGCAACATCCAGGTAATCCACTCCGGCTTTAGCTACTTCTAACATGGAAGCTACTGAGAAACCAGGACCTGAATGTCCATGGTACTGAACAATAATATGGGGATGGGCAGTCTTAATCGCTTTTACAATTTTACCCAGCATGACAGGACGTCCAATACCGGCCATATCTTTCAGGCAAATTTCATCTGCACCTGCTTCAATCAATTTCTCAGACATATCAATATAATACTCCGCCGTATGTATTTCCGAATAGGTAATACACATGGTTGCCTGGGCTATCATACCGGCTGCTTTCGCATAATGGATGGACGGAATGATATTCGACACATCATTCAAGCCGCAGAAAATACGGGTAATATCCACTCCCTGT
>Ga0302271_10003091_pt1 | contig 14384 bp, 8 predicted proteins | sample III_Bog_N1_1_FD_198767 | JGI IMG/M metagenome (GOLD analysis project Ga0302271, IMG submission 198767) | Peat permafrost microbial communities from Stordalen Mire near Abisko, Sweden - III_Bog_N1_1 | ecosystem: Environmental > Terrestrial > Soil > Wetlands > Peat | place: Sweden: Abisko... | reverse complement strand
GAAAGACAGAATCACAATAACTGCAGATTATTATAATAAAACTACAAAGGATCTGCTTCTTTATGTGCCTCAACCTTTAAGCACAGGTTATTCAACAGCTTTGCAAAATGCAGGAAGTCTGAGAAACAAGGGATTTGAGTTCCAGATTATTTCCAAAAATATTGTAAAAGATAATTTCTCATGGACCACTGATTTCAATATCTACTTCAACAGGGGAAAAGTATTGGATATCGTCGGTACCACTATTCATACCGGTGCAATAAATCCTGCCGGTACAACTTATAATCTGGCATTTGTTAAAGCAGGTCTGCCGCTAGGCTCATTCTATGGTAAATTTGATGAGGGTGTTGACCCTGCCACAGGTAATATTAAATTTCTGCAGACTGCTGCCGGCACTGATAGCCTGGGAATCATCGGCAATGCTAATCCAAAATTTACATATGGGATGACTAATTCATTCACTTACAAAAACTTTGTTCTCGATGTCTTTATTCAGGGGGTACAGGGCAATCAGATATTCAATGCGACAAGGATTCTGACCGAATCAATGAGATTGGGAATGAACCAGTCAGCAACAGTTCTCAAAAGATGGGAAAACCCCGGTGATATAACAGAAATGCCAAAAGCAATTAAGAATGACGAGACTAATTGCTATCCCTCTACCAGGTTTATTGAAAATGGTTCTTTCATGAGAATTAAGTCCTTGACATTGGGATACAATATACCTTCAGCACTTCTCAGTAAAATTAAAATAAGTCATTTAATGGTTTATGTTACAACTGAGAATCTATTGACTGTTACCAAGTATTCAGGATTTGATCCTGAAGTAAGTGCTTTTGGTTCAGCCAGCCAGGATAATACAAGTAAAAACACAGCACCTGGCGTGGATTATGGTACATATCCGCAATCGAGAGATTTTCTGTTCGGATTGAGCGTTACTTTTTAAATAGTTAAATTCAAAAACTGAAAAAATGAAAAAGAAACTAATATACATTAGTAGCCTGATAATATTATTACCAGCTTTGATAATATCATGTCAGAAATTTCTGAGCGATACGCCTCAGACTAGCCTGACGACGGGAAACGCTTATAAATCAGCATCTGATATCGAGAATGCTCTTGCAGGATGTTATCAGATCTTTTATACCGATTACTATCAATGGGAAAATGTCATGCTTAGCGATAATCGATCTGACAATGCTTATCCCGGCGGAAGCGGCGAAGAAACTTTTGTCGATGAAGACCTGTTTCAGGTACCAGCTACTAATAGTCATCTCTATAACTTCTGGTGGGGACAATTATATCAGGGCATTGCCAGATCCAATATATTACTTGATAAAATAACTTCAGTAACTGATCCGGCACTTGATGAAAATGGAAGGAGAGGTCAAATTATTGGCGAAGCAAGCTTCCTAAGAGCTTACCACTTTTTCCAGCTTGTTAAACTTTTTGGAGGAGTTCCTCTTGAACTTCACTCTAATACAGCGGATCCATCAAATACAAGGAAACCGAGGTCCACTGAACTGGAAGTCTATACTCAGATTGAGAAAGATTTGCAAACTGCAGTAACTAATCTGCCTGATACCTATGGAAACGATGCTTCAGTTAATAAGGTAAGAGCCACCAAAGGTGCTGCCAACGCACTTCTTGCTAAAATATGGGCCCAGAGAAGCGACAGGGACTATTCAAAAGTTTCGCAGTATTGCGATGCTGTGATCAGTAGTTCAGCATCTTATGCGTTATGGCCCGACTATCACCAGTTGTTCGACGGGAGCAATTATCTAAGTTCAGAATCTATCATGGAGATTCCATTTATTGAGGGAAATGCATCCGCCTCCAACTGGGGTGTTGAACTGTTTCTTGCTCCTGAGGACGGATGGCAAAAATACTGTGTGCCTTCGAAAGATCTGGTTGCAGCATATACTGCCGAAGGAGACAGTATCAGGGAAAATACAAATATTATTTTTTATGACAATCTTGCCTGGGCTGATGAGAACTGGAGCCCATGTGGGGACGCTGCTGCTAAAGTTCCTTTTAATAATAAACAAGAACATCCGGCAGGCTGGTCGAGTGGTGATCATCTCTACCTGCTTCGTCTTGCTGATATAATTTTATTAAAGGCAGAAGCTCAGAATGAATTAGGGCATCCTGAATTGGCAGCTCCGCTTGTAAATCAGGTCAGGGCAAGAGTCGGATTGGATCCATTATCCACGGCTCTTACCCAAACTGTGATGCGTACAAAAATTTTAAATGAACGCAGACTCGAACTGGCGTTTGAAGCACAACGTTGGGATGACCTTGTAAGAGCCGGCGTTGCAACTCAGGTGATGGCCAGTCTGAATGAATACAAATATACTTGCAGTGATGGTGTGCTGAGTGCTCCTGTAAAAATCAATTACAATTGCAATAGTGATCATCTGTTTATGCCTATACCTCAATCAGAAATAGATGCAAATCCAAACCTGATTCAAAATCCGGGTTATTAAAATAAAACTTTTAAAACCTCCCTTATTTACATAATAATAAGGGAGGTTAATTTTCCCTTAAAGCTCATTTTGCTAGCAGATCTCAATATGAAAAACCTCCGGGGACATTTATTCAGCTTTAAATTATTCCTGACTTTATCATTCCTGGTTATCCAGTTATCATGCAAACCGGTAATAGAAAATCAGCAGCAGACTACCAGTCCCTCCCATCCGATAATTCCTTTGCCGAAGGATATCGAATTTCATTCAGGGTATTTAGAAATTGACAGAACTATTAACCTGATAAAAAATGAGAGTTTCCACTCAGCAGACAGAATTATTGAAGAGTCTTTGAATCAGGCACTAACTGATGGCTTCATTGGCAATAGTGATACATCAGTTAATCCGAAAATTATTTTTATTACTGATGAAGGACTTAAACACGAGAGTTATCGTATTCTGATTTCGAAGGAAGGTATAGCTATTTCAGCAGGTAGTCCGGCAGGTGCATTTTATGCGTCGCAATCACTGAGACAAATGATATGGGATGCTATTGCGGGACAAAAACAAAAATCGTTTAAGCTAAGCTATTTGTTAATAAATGATACTCCCAGATATACATGGAGAGGTTTTCATATTGATTTATCCAGGCACTTCTTTACAAAGGAGTATATCCTGAAAACTATTGACTGGCTGGCTTTATATAAAATAAATAAATTGCAGCTCCATCTGACAGACGATCAGGGCTGGCGTGTCGAAATTGACCAATTCCCACTGCTAACAGAGACAGGAGCCTGGAGAACTTTCGACCATTATGATTCAATATGCATGATGAAAGCTAAGTCGGACTCCAGATACGAACTGGACAGCAGGTTTATAAAAACATTAAATGGAAAAACAGTTTATGGAGGTTATTATACAAAACAGGATATTCGGGATATCATAAACTATGCAACGGATAACTTTATCGATGTAATACCTGAAATTGACATGCCTGGTCATATGTCGGCGGCAATATCTGCTTATCCTTATCTCTCCTGTACCGGAGCTTCAGGCTGGGGGAAAGAATTTTCCTATCCTGTTTGTCCCTGCAAAGATGAGACGATGAATTTTTGTTATAATGTTCTTGATGAAATTACAGGATTATTCCCTGACTCGTTAGTACATATTGGCTGTGATGAGGTAGAAAAAGACACGTGGTATGCATCACCTGATTGTCAGAATCTAATGAACACCAATAGTCTGGCTGGCCTGAATGGAATCCAGAATTATTTCATAGATCGTATCCGGAAATACCTTGAAGGCAAAGGCAAGACAACTGTTGCCTGGGATGATGTGATAGATGGGAAGATAGATGATAAACTGATACTTATGTACTGGCGTGATTGGATCAGCGACTCTCCTGAGCGTGCTGCAGCCAATGGAAACCATCTGATTTTGGCACCATGGACGACTTTTTATCTCAGCAGTGAACACACGGATGCTTCTCTCAAGAAACTGTATGAGTTCGATCCCTCCTCGCTTTACTCGGCTAACGTGTTGGCAAAGGTAATTGGAGTTCAGGGTTGTGTTTGGACTGAAGAAATCCCTTCTGAAAAAATGTTTGAATATCTGGTCTATCCCCGACTCCAGGCTCTGGCTGAAAATGCCTGGTCAGCGGCCAGAGACTGGAGTTCATTCAAACAAAGATTAAAAACACACCTGCAATATATGAGCACAATGCATTTAAATTACAGGGAGCCAAACCTTGGATATAACTAATTAAGTCCATTTTAAAAGTTCACTTGAACTTTTTGAATGGATTTGGAATGAATATTATTCAGAAAGAAAATTTCTATTTTTCACACTGAGCAATTGCACTCTTGAAAGCTTCGGCAATGTTTTTAGCTGTTTCTACATCCTCTGTCTCAATTACTACATCAGATTCCCAGGCTTGCTGTGCTCCGTTTTTATATACTTTCACAAGCTTTACTTTATTTTTGCATGTAAGGGATACCTCCACACGTTTACTGCTCACTTTAAAATCGACCATTTGTTTATTCATATCGGGAAGGGCAAATTCAAAGATTTCGTCTGTTGTTTTGCCTTTATCATCTATGCTGGAACGGGTAAATGATATTCTACAGAGATCATTATTTGTGAGATCTATCTTTTGCTTCAACTCTTTTCCTTCGCTTTTCAAGTCGCCAACATTTTCCGTGATAAACTTAATGACAGATTGTTTATCGCCCCAAACCTTATCTTTAGGCTTGCCAGTGCTGGCGAGATACTTAATGGCTTCGGCGATATCTTGTGCCTGTTTGGCATCGAATGCCATGATTTCTATCCCATCGTCAAATGCCTGTTGTTTGCCCTCTTTAAATACTTTTACAAAAGACTTCTTGCCATTAACTGATGCTTCCACATTCAGATATTTACCGGCTGACCCAATTTTTACTGTGCCCGGGTCTAACATATATGGGTAAAATTCAACTGATTGTTCCACCAATATACCTTTCGCATCGGTTTTGCCCTGCACATATTTTACATTAAGAGGGTCAGTTGATAATGAGCTGAAATTTAGTTTATACATGTCGGGCCCGATGGTTTCACCCGTAATCGTATTTGTTAAAAATGTAATGGCTTCGCTAATATTCTTCCATGCAGCAGGTTGAATTTCAGAGTTTTTTATGGCTGATTTAAATGCTTCCACCATTTCACGGGAAGTTTCTATATCAGTAGTTAAAATATTGATCTCATTTTGATAATCCTGCAATACGTTATCTTTATAATATTTGATAAATTTTGTCTTGTTCTTCGAAGTGGAAACAATGATTATCTTCTCTCCGTTTACTTTAAAATTTAAACTATTTGCATCCAGGTCATTGAGATAAAACTCATAACGGTTCTCAACAAGTTTTCCTTTCGAATCAGACTCAGAATAAATAAATATCCCCTTTGTTGTATTTCCCTGGATGAAATTAATCTTCTGGCTTACAGTTTTTTTCTCTAAGGTAAGTTCTGTTATGTTTTTTGTAATAAAATCCAGTGATCTCTGCAAACTACCAAAATCGGGAATCACTGATTTGCCTTTTTCATTTGCTGTTGAAAATGCAGCAATAATATTCCTGGCCTGGTCGATATCTTCTGCAATGATTTCAAAATCGTTACGAAAGCTTTGCTGTTCATTGTTTTTTGTATATTTAATATAATGATCGTTTCCCTTGGTTTCAACCGAAACCGAAAGTTGTGGCCCACTAATCCTGACAGTTAGATTCTTTTTGTTGATATCCAGGGTATTGAATTCATATCTTTCTTCTGAGGAAACATTTTTCTGATCGGTCTTTTTCACGGTAAAACTGGCTAAGTAATCCTTGGTTTCACCAAATGAGAAGGCTTGTTCGAAAGTTACCGGGCCTGAATTTATTTTAGAAATGTTGTTTTTAAGCCAGTTCAAAGCATCTTTATTTGTGTTCCATCCTTTTTCGCTTGAGTTAATCAACGGTATCGCGGTCTTAAAAAGATTTATCAACTCCTGTGCTTCATCCGCGGTGGATAATAAAATCTCTAAATAATTGGTATAACTGTCAAGCTTGTCTTCTTTGAAGTGTTTTATGAACTTTTGATTATTATTGATTGACAGGCTTATGAATAGTTTTTTCCCCGATGTTTTACGGACAATTGTATTTTTATCAATGTCAGACACATAGAATTCAAAACTCTCTTTGGCAGCTTTACCTTTTTCATCAACCAATACAGAAACGAAACTAATTTTTCCTTTACTTTCGTCCAAAACATCGATAGATTGCTTAAAGGTGCTTTTGTCAATCTGAACATCCCGGACTTTCTCCTTTATTGAGGCAAAGGACTGGCTTAGCTTATCCTGGGATTTAACATTGAAAATCGTACTAATCGGGAGAACAATTATACAAGCTATTTGAAGAAAACTCGTTTTCATAAAGTTATGGTTTAAGGTTTTATATAAAGATACAAAATTTTTAAAATCAGTATTTGCCCATTCACTTTGTATAATTCTACTCTCATTGCTATATAGAAAATATCCAAAACTTACATTAGTAATAGTTAATACATCACTCACAAATTCTTACCAATCCAGTCGCAACTTAATGAACAAAACTCCACAGATCACTAATCATGTAGATTCTTCTTCGAGTCGTTCTTGGCTGGTATGACCAGAAATTTCTAGGTATTGCAAAATTGCTAAAGAAACAGGCAAAATATTTAAATTATTAATCCTAAAATTTCTATGTCCCGCCTTGTGCAATCGCTGAATTTTACAATAAAAAAGGGCACACTTTTAAAGCACCAAAAATAACTTCTTTATATAAACCTCTAAAATATTGGGTGATGGAAAAAAAGGTAATCTTAATAGCAATTTTTGTTTTAGGGTGCAGCGTTTTTTCGTTTAATAACGAGTCGATTGCTACCAGTAAAACCTCTTCTGCCTCAGACTCAGGTGACCCTGGCATTGGAAGGCAACACAAGTCCAGTCCTGCGTACCGGATACTTACCAGCCGTTATGTTTCACGTTCCACTTTAAAACGGTCAATCGAGCACAACAACGGGGTGAGAATTAAAATCTTGTTGAATGGTATGGATAATACCGATATTGAAGATTTTTCCATGCAATATGATAGCGGCAATGAGTATCGGATGGGAAATACGTATGGTGTTGAAAATTCATCCTTCCCCTTGTATGTAAAAGTCACCTACCGTACATGGAATACGTTTCATGCCGTACAGTCTGACGTTACTTATGAATTTGAGGTGTATTATCCTGGCACATGGGATGTAACTATCTGTAACTGAAATCACAAATTCAATTCGCCGCTGTCCTCCATCTCTCTGACCCTTTCGCGGACAGCAGCTCTTTGATCTTCGATATGTTTGACAATTGCTTTGAATGCAGGATTGTTACGGAGGTTATCGAAACCTGGGAATGCGAGTGTTATTGGATATTCGAAAAGTCCGAATTTCTCAAGCTGGGATAAATAATCAAGAGCCTTTTCATTTTCTCCCAGCATAGCATATGAAGAAGCTAGCTTTAATCTGATTATTGATAATTGCACTCCATTTACCTTCATCATTTCTGCTTCAAAATACTTTATTGAAGTTTTGAGGCCTTTAGCAGCATCATTCTTCCTACCTGTTTCTTGTAACAGGTAGTTAAAAAAAATGTCGTAATATCGATCTTCCCTGATGAATTCATTCTGGTCACCATCCAAGGCTTGCTTTGAGTATCCCTCTGCCTTTTTAAAATCCCGTTGCAAAGTATAATAGTAAAATCTCATAATATCGCATGCCCTTTTGCATGTTGTAAAATTCTGGATAGAATCGAGAAAATTAAGAGCTTCATCAGACTTCCCTTGAATATAAAGTATATTATAATAGTCCTGATTTATTCCACACCAGGAAGGTTCCAGCAAAAGTGTCTTCCTGATATATTTCAGAGCTTTGGTGTATTCGCCAATACTGAAATAAGCAAATCCAATGTTCATAAGAACTGATGCCTGAGAACTACCCCCAAGATCATACGCTTTTTGCAAAAATGGCAATCCTTGTAAAACTTCGTTTTTACTTAATGCTAATACCATACCTAAATTATAATCTGCCCACAGGTCTTTCGGATTAGTATCCAATTGTTTATTATAGTATTTAACAGCACTGTCGGATTTGTTAGTCTTCAAGTAGATACTCCCTAATCCCTCTAATGCGCCGCGATTTCCCCCATCAATTCTTAGGACTCCCTCATAATAAATCATGGCTGAATCATATTTGCCTAATAGTTCATATGTAAGACCTTTCCCCGCCCTAGCTTCGAGATAATCAGGATCAATTTTCAGAGCTTCATTAAAAAAGTTTGAAGCTATATTCAGGTACTGGTCATCACGTGTAGCCCACCATTTCAAATTCATTTCACCACCTTTCGTTGTTAAACTATAGGCCAATAAATCTTTAGTCGGTTTAGCATCAATTCTTTTTTCTTCGTTATCAGGGCTGTTATTTAAAAATGATAAAACAGCAATTGATTTTTCGGGCTTAATAGAATTCGAGGATGAAGCTCCACTGGCCTGGGTTTTCCATTTAGAAAAATAGCTGATCGTAAGGTACAGTACTGTGAGGATGAGAATCCCGGCAAATATATAGCCGAATTTTAGTAAAAATGACTTTTTTTGTAAATTATGAGAACGTGTTTTTACCGGATTTAATTCCCGAGGATTGTCAAGACCTTCTTTTTTTATTTTGCCTGGTGGAAAACCGAAGAATTCACGAAAGCATTTATTGAAATACGTTGGGCTGGCGAAACCTACTTTATATGCCACTTCTGATGCAGTAACATCCTCCTTTTGAAGCATTTCCATCGCTCTCTGGAGACGTGTTTCACATATAAACCGGCAGACAGATGTCTTATTAATGTTCTGCAGTTTATGGCTTAATTTGCGTTGACTGATGCCGGCAGCTTTGGCAAGCTCTTTAGCTCCAAAGTTTTCGTCACCGAGGTTAGCATAAATAATGTCAACGAGCTTAATAAGAAATTCCTGCCTGTACAAATGTTGCTCATCCATTTGTGGTATGTATTAAAAATATCTCCGGCGAGGCAACAACTTCCTGCAAATATCATAAATTTCCCCCATTATTGCAAAGATATCTTCCAAATATTACAATTTATTTTATAGATAATGAGCACTTTAAAAATTTCTAAAAGTTTAGCTCTAAAAAATGACCTGCTTCTGCATTTATTTACTAAAAACTATAATAATCTGCTAAAAAGTTTAATCTTTTACACAATAATTATAAGAAATTGTTCCTGAATTAGTATGCATTAGTATATGGTTTATCCGAACTTTAATATTGAATAGATAAAACCAATTAGGTTAAGTAATTCCGGCGAGGTGGTACAGCTTTTACTCCGATAAAGACAAGGTTGTTGTACACATTTTGACTTTATAAGATTTCTTGTGCCACCTCTTTTTATTATTCCAGATTCTCCTGTGCCTGCTGCAGCCAATGAAAACCATCTGATTCTGACACCGGTTACCACTCACTTGAGCAGCTTGCGTTTTCTAAGGAGAAAAATACCCGTATTATTTTAGTACAAAACTGCTTTCTTTATTTGCATCGCCTTTCCCTTTATATGCAGCCTCACCCGGATATGGGAATATTGGTCTTGACATAACCTCTTTACCATCTACAATTTTTGAGGCAATAACTCGTTCAGGAGCATTATTTTTTTCAACCCAATTTCTTATCAGTGCAATCCAATCAACCTGAGCAGGTCCATCTCCTCCTCCGCAATGAAGCACACCGGGAAGCAGGAAAAGTCTCATATAATTCCCTGTTTCAGGATCATTTGCCTTAACTGCATTATAATGATCAATAGTAGCAAATGCTGAAAGAGCAGGATCGTTCCATCCATGCCAGAAGATAATTTTTCCTTTTCGGTTTTTAAATCCGCTGTAGTCTGTTGATGTAGCATCCAGATATGCAGATGCATAACGGATCTCCTTTTCATGTCCTTTGAAATCATATGTTAAGTAATTCCAGTCCGGATCCTGCATTATAAGGTATTTAAATACTTCTATTCCAAAGTAAGCCTGTAAAGTGGGATAACCTGCTTTCTGCATCCCCTCATATGGACCGGTTATCCATGCCTGCCAGCCGTCTGGCTGGTTTTCCTGCCCAAAAGGAAATCCCGGATAAGCTATTCCATTTCCAATGGCAACCCCTTCATAGATTTTTTTAACTGCGTTTATCTGGCTTGTAGTAAAACAATCCTTTCCCGGCACATCACCAGGGCATTTTGGAAGAGAAGTGAAATCAAATTTGCACATGGTGGGATTATTCAGGATGCCATCTTTGACACCGTCCAGCATGTCACATTGTTTAAGAATTGCCTCCTGCAACATTCGAATATGCTCTTTGTTAATAACAGGCTCAGTCAGTCTCGAAGGATAAACTGCCTGTGTATTCTGGACAAACTCGGCTGCAAGTGCAGGCCAGTCAAATGCAGGAGCTCCGGCAACGATTCCATCAAAATCATCAGGATAACGTTGAGCTTCCATCATCGCCTGACCTCCTCCGCGTGAGCAACCGGTAAAATAGCTGTACTTAGGAGAACTCCCGTAATAACTGCCTATGATAGCCTTTGAAACCTCAGCAGTACGATGAACAGCAAGATGGCCAAAGTTTAATTGCCTTTCCATATTATTAAGCGCCCAACCGGCGCCAACAGAGTTTTTATCATCATGCCCGGTATCTGTACCGGAAGTGGCATATCCCTCATTCACAGTTGAACTGGCCATATTTTGCACAGTTCCCACAAATCCTCCTCCGCCACCCATTATATAAATTCCATTCCAATCAACTGGCAGAAGCAGTTCAAACTTTATTTCCTTTCCAATGATGCCTGATATTTTACAATGGGAAGATCCTGCTGTAATTGCAATAGCTTCAGTTATTTTTACGTCCGGGATTTTTAAGGCTATAAGTTTTTCACAGGGAATACATTTTTCTGTGTTTAAATTGCTTTGAGCATACGTTGTACCTATTAAGATATTTAATAGAATTGCGAAAATCATTATAAGGTATTTCATAAGTACTTTTTTATATTTATATTTCTGTTTCACTGGCATATCAAAATTAATCTTTGTCTAAATCAAAGTCAATCTTTATCATTGAAATCCACAGGGTGTTTAAAAAAGGATATGTCAGAGCAATGAGTTTTCACAATAAAATTAAAAATAGAACCATGGAAAATTACACCAAACCAGAGATCAAACGACTTTATTCCCTTGATGCCTTGCGTGGTTTTGACATGTTTTGGATTATGGGAGGAGATGGAATTTTTATTGGTCTTGCTACATTAACCGGATGGCCCGTACTTCAATGGTGGGCGAATCAACTTCATCATGTCCCATGGCATGGGTTCCATTTTTTTGATATGATTTTCCCCTTGTTTCTCTTCATTGCAGGCGTATCGTTTCCATTTTCTCTGGCAAAACGAGTGGCAAATAACCAAAGCCGGAAATCGCTGTACAGACATGTAATAACGAGGGGACTGGTACTGTTGCTACTGGGTACTCTTTACAATAATGCAGTCAGGTTCGATTTTGCACATTTTAATTATGGAAGTGTTCTTGGAGTAATAGGTCTCGGGTGGATGTTCGCTGCTCTTATCTTTATGAACACAAAACTTAGTTCGCGTATTGTCTGGTTCTGTGGACTCCTCATTGGTTACTGGCTTTTGCTGCTGTTATTCCCTGCGCATGACCTGGGTTCAACTGATATTTTTTCTAAGCAAGGAAACCTTACCGATTATATAGATCGTCTTTTCAGGCCCGGCATACTATTCGGTTCGGAGGGAATATTAAGTACTATACCAACTATTGGAACTGCATTACTTGGGATGTTCACTGGAGAATTTATATTATCAGAATACCTGAATGACAAGCCTTTGAGAAAAGTCCTTTATCTTGTATTAGCCGCAATAACCCTGATGATAATAGGAAAGATATGGAATATTGTTTTCCCAATCAACAAACACCTTTGGTCAAGCTCATTCGTATGCTGGGTTGGTGGACTGAGCCTTCTTCTATTCTCCATCTTTTACCTGGTCATTGATGTATGGCAATATAAAAAATGGACATTTTTCTTTGTGGTAATAGGTATGAACCCGATAACAATCTACCTTACAGAAAGAGTAGTTAGTTTCAAATCAGCAAGCAATTTTTTCTTTGGTGGAATCACTGCCCTACTTCCTGCGACCTGGGCCCCGCTTATAGATGGAATTGGAATAACGACTCTTGCCTGGGTATTCCTGTATATACTCTATAAGAAAAAGATCTTTCTGAAAGTATGACCAAACTCTTTAAATTCATGGGTCTGTCACAGTATAAATTTTTACATGACAACCTTGTGAAAACTAACGTTAAAAAACAAGCTATCTCTTTAATAAATCGCTCAATTCATATAAGTTAAAAAGAAAATATTATGACAAAAATGGAACGTAGAACTTTTCTAAAAGGTGTTGCCGCTGTTTCAGCTTTTACTATTTTGAAACCGGATACTGCTTTTTGTACAAATGCCAACTCTGCAATCCGCATGGGGATTATTGGGTGTGGAGGAAGAGGAACTGGCGTTATCTCCTCAATGTCGAAAAACACCAACACTGCCATTATTGCAATGGCTGATCTATTTGATGACAAGTTGCAAAATGCAGTTACCTTTTTAAATAAGGTTAATACTGAAAAAGGATTTCCCGAAATACAAAAAACGAATATGTATAAAGGGTCAAGGGCGTATCTTCAGTTATTAAACAATAAAGAGGTGGATGCGGTATTAATTTCTACTCCGGCATATGCTCATCCTGCGTTTTTAGAAGCAGCCGTTGCAGCAGGTAAGCATGCTTACTGCGAAAAACCTGTGGCAATTGATGTAGACGGATGTAAAAGAGTGCAAAAAATAGCCGCCGGAATTAACGGCAAATTGAGTACTGTGTTTGGATTTCAAATTCGCTATGCATCTCCTTTTATCGAAATGATCAATAGAATTCAACAGGGAGCAATCGGTGATATAGTCAATGTGCAGCTTTACTATCTTTCATCAGGTGTTGGAATTATCCCCATCAATAAAATGTCGTTTGATGAATACCGGATTCGTAATCACTACCACTTTCATGCAATATCAGGAGGAACATTATTAGATCAGGGAATTCATATTTTGGATGTTTGTAATTGGGCTCTTCAATCACATCCTATACAAGCAATTGGTATCGGAGGATCAAAGGCAGGAGCCGAGTTTGGCGATGCATGGAATAATTATCAAATAATTTATGAATATGCTAATAATATTAGTGTGAGCATTCACACCACACAGGTTGGGCCTGAGTTTGGAGATGTGTGTGCGAGGTTTATCGGATCTAAAGGCATTGCAGAAGCACACTATTCAGGAGGTGTATTTATCAGTGGTGATAATCCGTGGGATTCAGGAGTTCCCAGGTATGGAACTTCTGTACCTACAGAAGAACAAAGAAAATCTGGTGTTTTTCTTTCCGCACTTCAGGATGCAGATGCAAACAAGGAGATTGCTTTTATAAAAAGTATTGAAACAGGAAATTATATAAACCACCTCCAATCCGGATGTGAATCCACTCTTACTGCGCTTTTAGGGAGAGAAGCCGCGATAAGACGTGAACGTATTTCATGGGATGAATTAATCTTATCAGGTGAAAAAATTGATCCAAATCTTGACCTGTCACAATTTGATAAATAAAATAAAAGTCAAATGGCAGAAATTAATCGAAGGAAGTTTCTGTCTTGATGTATTTTTGGAAATCGGGAAAAAGTTTTGTTGCAGAAGGTTCTTCGAAGTTGGACTTCATTTTCAAAACCACTATTGCAGGCTTTTGATAAAATCAAGATAGTGAAATCTTAACCATGAAGCGTCACTACCACCAGGCCCTGTCGGACACATATCGCTGTAATACTGATATGAGACTGCTTTTGTAATATGTGAAGTTGGCATTTCAGCCTGAAGTTGACTTTTTATCCGGTCAATTGTCACCGCACCTTGAGGTGCCTGGCTAAAAGTTTCCAGATCAGTCCAAAACTCCCCGGTATAGCTAGTGTTTTCATACAACCCCTTATCGGCTTCACCATAATAAGTACCAACCTTATCAAGAGACACATGATTTACCCCTACACCATCCTGCAGCATAATAATCTGCAGATTACACTTGCACAACTCAGTCATAAAATTTTTTAGCTGGGTGGTCGAAGTAAGTCCGGAATTAAAAAATGCTGCAATTGACACTGGTTTTGAGTCAAAACTATGCAACTTATCTGAAATTCTATTTACCAGATTATCTTTAAATACTGTTACCAGGTCTGCTGAATTATAAGCATTAGGTTCCGGTTCGTG
>Ga0302271_10003090_pt1 | contig 14384 bp, 12 predicted proteins | sample III_Bog_N1_1_FD_198767 | JGI IMG/M metagenome (GOLD analysis project Ga0302271, IMG submission 198767) | Peat permafrost microbial communities from Stordalen Mire near Abisko, Sweden - III_Bog_N1_1 | ecosystem: Environmental > Terrestrial > Soil > Wetlands > Peat | place: Sweden: Abisko... | reverse complement strand
CTCCACCGACGGTTTCAATTCCCAAAGACAAAGGTGTAGCGTCAATAACGACGACGCTGTTAGAGAGAGTCTCTTCACCACAGATAATACCACCTTGAATAGCTGCACCTTGAGCGACAGCCTCATCAGGATTGACACCAGTGTTCAAATCCTTGCCGAAGAAATCTTAAACGAGTTTTCTAACCTTAGGGATACGAGTAGAACCACCAACTAAGATGATCTCATCGATTTCAGTTTTCTTGAATCCAGAATCAGCGAGGGCAGTTTGCAAAGGCTAGAGAGTATTCTTGAAAAGATCAGCGTTGAGTTCTTCGAATTTAGCTCTAGTGAGTTCTTCATTGAAATCAAGTCCTTCAACTAGATTTTCGATTTCAATCTAAGCTGTCATAGTGCTAGATAATCTTCTCTTAGCGACTTCGACTTCCTTCTTGAGCTTCTAGATAGCGCGCTTATCTTTAGAGATATCTTTCTTGTGTTTCTTCTAGATTAATTTAATCAAGTAATCCATGACTCTTTGATCGAAATCAGCACCACCAAGATGAGAATCACCGGAAGTAGAAACGACTTCGAATAAACCGTCGTCGATGGTAAGGATGGAGACATCGAAAGTACCACCACCTAAATCGAAAACGAGGATCTTCTTTTCACCTTCTTTCTTATCCAAACCGTAAGCGATAGCTGCAGCGGTAGGCTCGTTTAAGATTCTGAGAACGTTCAAACCAGCGATTTAACCGGCGTCCTTGGTGCTCTGTCTTTGGGCATCGTTGAAGTAAGCGGGGACTGTAACAACTGCGTTGACGATAGTTCTTCCGAGGAAAGTTTCAGCGATTTCCTTCATTTTAACGAGGACCATAGCAGAGATTTCTTCAGCTGCGTATTGCTTAGATTGACCAGTGCTGTCGGTGACTTAGATGTAAGGCTTGGTGTTCTTCTCGATGAGTTAGAAAGGAAGGTACTTCTGATCGTGTTAGACAGTAGGGTCAGTGTATTTACGACCAATGAGTCTCTTCACGTCGTAGAGAGTTCTTGTAGGGTTGTTGACGGCTTGGTTTTTAGCTGATTCACCGATGAGTCTCTCTTCGTCAGTGAAAGCGACAACGGAAGGTGTGATTCTGTTACCTTTTTAATACAAAATTGAAGACAAATTAATAAACTTAGTCTTCTATCATCACAACTCTAAATCTATCTCTCTTTCTCTCTTTTTCTCATTACCTAGCTCATTGGGGATGATTTCAACGTTTCCGTTCTTGAAGATACCTACGCAAGAGTAGGTGGTACCTAGATCGATACCAATAACTGGGCATTCGGCCTTTTTCTTTTCGTCTTCAGCAGCGAAACCAGCAGTGAATAAGCTGCAGAAAACAACGAGTCCTGCAATGAAAAGAATTGTCTTGTTCATCTTGGTTTTCTCTTTGATTTTTGAATTTTTTATTTGTTTTAGGGAATAAATGATTTTCTCCGCGTTCAAAGGGAAATTAAATCGATAATTAAAGGCATTTGCCAATTCATATTTTCCTACACGTGTAAGATAAGTGATTAAGATTTTTAAGGGGGAGAGGTGGTGTCTAGAGAGAAGGAGAAGAGAAAGGGAAAGAGAAGGATGTTATATCCAAATGAATTAATTAAAGTTAATGGGATGAATTCAGCTAGAATAATTAAACCCCAAGATGATTTACAGAAATCACACGCGTAAATTCGTTCTTTAAAATTATTTAATCATTTAGAGATATGTCGTTCGAGAATTAGAAAGAAAACACGTTGTCTAATAGCATTTGCTACTCAATGCTATCTTAGGCTTTAAATGTTCAGATTTATAAAATGGACTAACTTTTATCAGCAAGCTTCTATTTCAGCTTAAAAATGAGAGATTTTGAGTAACTTTTTAAATAAATTAGCAAGGCATAACTAGTTTAAATATCAAATGCAGATGAATAGTAACTAAACGATAAACATAAAGCAAGAGAAAGTTTATTTAATAAAAGAACATATGTAACTTTCTTGTTGAGGAATCTCAAAAACAAGTTCTTCAAAACATGAATGAGAATATATTTAAAAGATCATATATTTGTCTGTTTGTCACTCATTTCCAAACGAATGCAGGAACTTAAACTCACCAAGTAATGTCTCAAGTCGATAGATGAAGCGACTCTAAGGGAGATTGGAGTATTTTGGCCCTGAAAAAAAAGAATTTATCATTTTGAAAATGGTCGAAATAAATAAGAAATTTCCAGTTCAGAAAAAGAGCAATATTCATAAGAAAATATCTAGATAAATTTGTATGTTCCTGTTCGAAATATCGTCAAAAAGCAATGATAATTTTGTCTAATTCCTCTTCTCCTACTCCCTTCCCCAAAATTTTTTTGTAATTAAATCAAAAATAAATCTATTACTGTTTCCTGATGCCCCGAATGTTGCATAGTCACCTGCCCAATGGATCTTTATTGTTTTCTCAAATGAAGACTGCTTCACAGAGTTTCTGGCTAATTCTGCCTGATCTACAGAAGAAAGATCCCATATTTGAGAAGCGATGGAATACTCCTCCAAAAGAGGATCATTTGTGACATGTAAAATCAAAGGATCATCTGTTGAGAGAGTGATGTTGATCCCCATTTTGAAGAAATCAAAAAACGGAGACTTGGAGTATTTCAAGAACAACCTGAGAGGGGAAAAACAAGAATAAATGCATAAAAACACTTAAATTCTATGCATTTAAAGTTCTTACTTATTGTTTGAAAGCGGACTCATGGAGACACCAATTTATTTGAGGAAGTAGAAATACAGCAGAACTGGGTTCTTTTCGAGCATTATTCCATGGTTGATCCCGTCAGAGAGCAAAAACGAACAGATCAAGTGATCGATATTTCCAGCTTCACCACAATGCGGTCTGAATCGGAAAGTATTCAGATTCCTGTGCTTGCGCAGCATGTTTAGACTCGTCAAGTTTGTGTAGAAGTAGTAGATCCAGTAAGCGTAATGTGGATTCTGCTCTGTTCGGGAAGTAGAAAATATGAAGAAAAGGAGAAATTAAGGAAAACAAATCAATATGCTTACCCTTGTTAAACTCCAAAGGAACTGTTTTCAAGTCATCGACAAGGAAATGCTCTGAGGAACTCTCATCGTCAACTGTATCAAACGCTCCTATTGTCCTTAAGAACTAATATAGATCAGGGTCTTTTGAAGGATCGGCTGTGACTTCAAAGAGTGGCTTGAAGATATTATCCATCATTTGCTAGAAATTCTAAATGAATCCCGCTTTCTTGTAAACCTATGAAAAAGCAGATCAGAACATTTAAAAACACCAGTGAAAGCAATACAAGTCGATAGGATTACAGCATAAAGTCTAGGTATTTGAATCATCCACCTGTTTGTTTTCGATTAGAGTTTATTCTTCTCTACCCATCCGGCTAGTTTACTCCATTCATTTTGATTCTTGCCATAAATCGATAAACGCCATTCAGTATACACATACCCATCTTATTCTGCTTTTAATATCATCTATCAAGACAAAACAGTTAGTAAAACAGATCTAGGAAACTAAAAAATAGATCCCTCCCCCTTTTTGTATATCTGTTAACTTCTTGTGTGAGTTCAGCGAGATATCTGCCTTGGATGTAGTTTTCCGTCTTCATGAAAATCTCCCTGAAAACGGGCTGTCCCATAGGATTGTACTTATTGTTGAAGTTGTCAAATCTTTAGTAGATTGTCCTATCAGCCTTAAAAAAGAATGTGAATGTTCAGATATTAAAACTAATCAAAATGGAATCCTTTTAAGAGCTTTGTTTGTAGATTACTTTAACATCCAGACTATCTAAGGATATTTTATCTTTGCTGATATCGAATTTCGCGAAGACTTGTGTGAGAGTCAATGGCTTCTTAGTATCTTGATCGATCGTTACTACAACCTCACCCTCAGTCTGACAAAATGAAAATTATTATGTTATTTTAAAGATATTTCTTCATTTGGTTAGCACTAGTTCTATCTCTTTCTCTTCCTTTTCTTTTATTAGTTACCTCTAGCTTCTGTATGATGAATCTAAGTAGATGTTGTGCATTCATAGCAGCAGAATGATGGATGTGGTTATCGACTTTTAATGTATTGTAGAAATCCCTCCCCCAGATCTGTTTCTAATCAATTAGCTCCTTAGCATTGTTGATTCTATGCAGAAAACAGAAATTCAATTAAACCAACCAAACCAAAATATCCCATCTCTCTTTCTCAAATAAACCCAAAATATCTATGATAAATATCCTCTGATTTTACGTAGAATGCATTTAGAACCTCTACTTCAGCATGGATATTCTCTCTTAGCAGATTGTCTTATTTACTTTATTATTGATTGTCTTCACAAAAAAAAGTTCATAAAATATTTAGAATTTCATTAAGCTATCATTCTGAGAATTAAAAAATATTTCTTTACATCATTAATGTAGAAAATATCTTCCATGTAGTCGATAATGGAAGGAATCTTCTTGAATTCTGATGGTTCTTCTCCATTAATCGAAAACTAAATGTATCCCTCTGAATCTGAGAAGGTTATCTTACAAAAATGCAAGGTAAAGGTAAAATATTAATAAATTCGAAGGGTATTTATTTTCAAGGCATAACAAAAAAGTGTGTGCCATGAAAAGAAACAATCGTTTGTTATGTGCTGTTTATTCATTCTTGTTGTTGTCCTTCTTACATTCTCAATTTTAGGAAGGATAACAGCTTATTTTTTTTTCCAATCAATGAATGGGTCTCCATGCTTGTCGTGCTCGATGAAGTCATTTGTGTCCCCAGCTGCGGAAAAGTATTTGAAATAAAATTAAAAAAATATCTGAGTAAATAGGATTATTTCTAGGGTGAGAATAGTTGGGAGGTTTATTTTGGTTTAATCTCACTTCCCTAGAGGGAATTCGAGGGAGAAAACGCAAATATGCAAATATGATGGAGATATTCGTTTTTATTTTTTGAGAGAAAAAAAAAATCTTTTTTGTGAATATTTTGTTTATTTAGCCTGTTTACGCACTTCATTGACTGTGGATGCAAATTTATATTGATCTCTGAGTTGTAGCGCGTTCAGTACGTTATATGTAGCGGTCACTTGTTCTTTATGGAAAACGGTGTCTTTTGTGTAGTGACATTCTTCAATTCTGATTTTGTCAAAGTTCGCTTGCATTTCGTTGATAGTCTCGTCGATTCTGACGATGCCTTTCTTTTGCATTAGTAGATTTGCTAAAGAAAGAGTAGGCTACTCCGAATGCTCTATCTGCTTGTTCAAGTCGAAAATAGGCAGGCTGTCAGATGCTTCTTGTAATTCGATTTCTTTAGATGATTCTGGGTCTTTTTATCGAAGAATCGTCGAGATCACATCTTGAAGACGTAAGTTACTATTCCCGCCGCCGATAATGGATTTCTCTTTCATGATAACCAGCGCTTCCTTGAACAAATCACTGACGATAGATTACCTCTTCTTGACTAATACATCAGTTAATATGCATTATTAGCTTCTCAAAGCATGTTTATTCTAAAGAACATGTCTTACTTTCTGTTGGAAGCGGAGAAGAGCACTCTTCACTTGCCTTTGATTCATTAAAAAAGGTATTTAAGTCCATATGAATTAGGTTTCCAAAATAACAATAGGTAAGTTATAAAAGCTGTTTGCTTGTTTTATTTGTTGCAGCTTTAGAAAAGTGGAGTTTTAATAGAAGAAAAAACCAATAAAAATTGAAGAAAATAATATTTCAAGAAAAGCGCATTGGGAGGATATGCATGAGATTAGAGCGCAAAATACCACTAAAACACATTTTGTTACAATTGATACGTCTGTATTGCTCTCTTCTTCTTCTGCCATGTTATGATGATGATGATTACTGAAATTGGGGTAATTGCTCTTTTAATTATTTGTTGATTATGTTTTTTAATTATGTTCAATTCGCATTTGGGAACATAGGCTCCCATAGACACCAGACACTGGGTTGAGTTTATTCTTCTCAAGTTATCCAAAAGTTTAAACACAAAGAATCGCTATGATTTATTGATAAAAGAAGCAAGAAATCAATAATGGATTGATTTTTATATTTTTTGTGAATAAATGATGTGTTCGTTTTCCATGCCAGTAAATGAAGGGAATTTGCTTGTAAAAACAGTTAAGATTATCCAACCATTAAATTAAGCATTTAGTTGTCAGTGTGTTGACTGAATTATAAAAGATTATCCAGCTAATGTTTTGATTTTAAAAGAGACTGAATCCAAAATATTTATTTTGTGAGCTTATTATTTAATAAATAAATTCAATTCCTTCTTGCTTGATTAAATGTCAAAGATTTAGAGGCATGAATTATGAATTGCTGAGGGAGGCAAGAGAGGGGAGAAATTATTTTATTTCTCAAGTCTTTAATAATAAATGTGATGATGTACACGAATGACATTCACATAAATGTCTAAGAAATCAAGATCCATTAATATCATTAACTAAGGCCAACAATAGGAGAAACTAATATATTCCATGGTTTTTTCTATTTATGAAAAGTAGGAAAGAAATGAAAGAATATATGATAGATCAAGTTACATTAATGCATCCATACTGATGGACTGTTTTTAGTATTAACTCTAAGATAAGAATAAGAAGGGATTTAGTATAAAAATTAAGAAAGAAACGAAGAAAGAGAAACGAATTACCTCACTACAGCAAAAGCGAACAAACAGAACACCCATATATTATTATTATTATCATTATGGCTGAGAGCGGTAATCTTGGGAAAAAATAATTGATAAATACTAGAGAATTGTTTTGATTGTGAAGATGGAGTAGGCAGACTACCAAAGTAATTGGGCTCTCTTGTGGATAAATCCGGCAAGAAAAAGAGTAACAGACATGCAATAATTCAAACTTTTTTTAAAGATATTCAATCATTTTTGGTGTCTCTCTCATTATTTTATATCATCTTGAATTTTTCGAATAGGTGAGTTGAGTGTTGGGATTAAAATGGAGAATTCATCAAAGGAATGCGTGCAGATCTCTAACTCATTAGAGCTAGCACTGATCGAGCAGAAAAAGGAAAACAAACGGTTCACTGATGAGATCGAAAACAGAAAAGATCGATTCCTCAAGCGAGAGAAGGAATATCGTGTTATCATTGAAGATTTGCAGAACGAAATCAAGCACAAAGCTCTCCCAGACATACAAGAAAATAGAAAGCTAGAAGAAGCGAAAGATTGTCATAGACTCATCATGGATAACATCGATAATATCCAAGTCAAAACGTCGAAAATCATCTTGGATTAAGAGAAGGATATTTTGAGATTCTTCAACAACAAAATCACAGAAATTAAGAAATAATTCGAAGAAGAAAGAATAAAAAAAGGAAAAAAGTAAGAAAAATTCATTTTTTATGTGGCATGTTATGAGATGATTCTATGTACAATTCTAACTTCCCCTTCTTTTTTTCTCTTTAGGGACTAGGATTACGTGGAGAAGGAGTTGAAATTAACCAGTAAACTCGAATGGATCAAGAATATCGCTTAGAAGATTGATAATGAGAACCACAATCTGATGAAGAAATACATGGATCTGAAAGTGCAATATTAAACACAAGAGAATGATAGAGAGATGTTATTAAAGGAGCTCATCATGAAGAAGAAGAAAAATGCCATTCTCAAGAGTTAATTGGAATAGTACGAGCAATTGCTTTCAGAAGCAACGAAGGATGTGGAAACTGGTGAAAATGATTAAAATGAGTTTGGAAAGACTGGCTCATCGAGAAAATTCAAGTCACTAAAATAAGGAAGTAAGATGTTTAGAGTTTAGGTGTAGAAAAGTGAGAGAAACAGCAAAAATATTGGAGGAGAATATTGCAAAAAGATTCTGAAATATAATTTCACAACATTTTCTTAATATCTTTGTTTGTTTTGTTGATTTGACAAGATGACAACAGCAAAGGGTTTGAGAAGTCGGGTTCAAGCTTTAAAGCATCCTCTGCATACGGGATGGGGTTGTAGTAAAGCGAATAACTTGCTAGGTAAGAAAATAACAACAATAACAACAACAAAATAAAAGAGTTTTTATTGACAAATTGCTTTTTTAAATACTCATTTCATTCGTTTTAAAGATCAGAGAACACTCTTCGTACTCTTCAAAGCACATTGCGGAAGGAGTAAAAGCGAGTGAAGGATTTGAAATTACTTTATCTAAAAGAAATCGAATCAAAGAGCGAATTAGAAGATATCATCAAGAAGAACGTTTCGAAAATCAAAGCAGAAATGGCAGTCAATAACGAAAGAACTAACTCAGCGTCGTCTAGCAATCCTTAGAAGCAATAGCTGTAGTAGCTTGGAAGAACAAAGTAATCTGGAGATAAAGACACAACTATGACAAAGGAAATGAGAGAACGATTGATTTAACAGCTCCTCAACGATGATTCTGTCTTGACGTTAGTCTACGATAAGACATTCTATCCTGAGCTGAAGCATGTTCAAATTGATGAGCATCATGATGAAGATGCAGAGAATTGAATGGAATATCCTCGGCAGTGAGCAAGAGAGGACATAAAGAGGAAATATTGTTTAAAAAATTATTTATGTTCGTTGTTTTATTGAGAAATATTATTTTTGCCAGATAATCGCTCGTTTCTTTGAACAAACCTCACAAAGATTGTTTGAAATTGAAATTATTTTTAGTCTATAAATGATTCAATAAATAATCTAATGCTTAGACGTGTGCTTCACCTATTCCCTCACCTGTTTTGTTTGGATATATCCCAAGGAGACTGTTTAATTCGATTGAGAGTTACTTGTTGTCTAGTGACAGAGCAGTGTGGATATGTGATGGTGGATTATTTACGGTAGTTGTATCGTTTAAGCTGTGATGGTGATCGAGGTAATTATGCTGCGGTTAATTTGATCTCAGAATCTAGCGAAGTATGTCAGGAGACAGCCATGCGCTGTGCTGTATTTCTTAACTTTCCTGCGATAGTAGAATTTCATGAAATTTCTATGAAACTTTGATTTAGTAGAACAAAATCAATGAACATCTCTATGGATCTCCAAGGGCTAATTCCGTGGGAAACACACTCTCATATAAAAAGAAAGCCTGTGGTTATTCTTTCAATGTTAATTCATTCGTCATATAGTTCATTTTCTCTGCCTCCTTTCCTTCTTGGTTCTCTTAAACTACCTTATTTTCAGAAAGAGAAATGGTAACTCCTATTTCCTCTTTGATTTCTCGTAATACCGTTTTTAAAAAAGTCTCTTGTGGATCAACTAACCCGCCAGGTAATACCCAGCAGTTTGGATAGGTTCGCATAAAGCTCTATCGTTTTGTAAGCAGTATCATCCCATCATTGTCTGTCAACATGCCACAAACAGCCACAGTGACTTACTTATTAGTTACAAAGTTTTCATACTGTAATAGCTTATCATGATGAGTCATTTCGAAATGAGGACAAACACCAGCATGGGAAAACATGATGTTCTCCGATACAACTAATTCTCCTTTGGAAAGTACATGTGCTTTTGCAGTATCTTTGTCTATGATTCTTGCGAATTGCTCTGATTAATTGTAAACTAAGGTAACTTCCATAGGCTTTGGTTGTTCTGTTAAAGGTTAATTGTTTATCCTATCCCTCCCAACGCTTTCGAGAATGCAAGACCCAAGAGATATCCTATCATTCTTTTCATTTAGTTTAACAGCAATGGTTTCTTTTTTCATCCTGCTCCGAAGTGCTTACTGCAAGAAGTTACAACTTTAGTTGATTCTTAATCCACCAAAGAGCAATCTTCGCATTAAAACCAAACCTTAGAGTTTAATCTGAGTTTCTTAATAAATTACTCAAATTACAGCTAATTCTAAGAATCTTTTCTTTTGAATTCGTTGACGTAAATTGCAATCATTTACTCAAAAATCAAAAAACAACAAATAATTGTCTCTTTTTTCCGTTTTATGTCCAATAAAAAAGAAGATCTCCACGAAATCGAAGACAGCGATGAAGATGGATTAAAACTCGATATCCTTGATCTCCGCAAGAATCGTATCCCTCGAATACTCCAAGTCCTCATGTATCTAATTGGATTAGTAGGTACAATCCTGATTCTAATCTCCCTGGGATGCATGCTATTCAATCCAGGGAATAAAGAAGAATATCTAAGCAATCATAAGTTATCAAGTTCCTTAGACAACTGGGACCGTAACAGCCTCGGGGAACAATTCAAAACCTTCAAACTCTCCTTAACAGTGAAGTCCTTTATCCAAGAGAGAAAATTAGAATACATCGACTTCAGCAGCAACAAAGATCCACATTTTAATCTCACCTAAAAACCAGGATATTTCCTGAAGAACTTCACAGATAACAAATTTGAGTTTGGTGTATTTGAATTCGAGTAATTCAACGTGCCACTCGGAAACCCTGCAGACTATTGCTTCTCTATTAAGTTCTTCGATAAAATCAAAAAACTCATTTACCACAAAGACAGCTAGGAGCATTTACTCAATGAACCTTCATGCAGATTAGAAGCGAGTAATCGATTTGATTCTATCGACACTACAGGAGTGAAGATACGTCCTTGGGTGCAAGTTAAGAGTATCTGCGAGATGTGTGCTTGTGAAAAAGGATTTATTTAGCATATCGATGGGAAACAATTTTGTTTTTAATATTAGATTTTGGAAGCAGTTTGCTTGATTGTCAGTGAAAATGATGCTTCCTAGATGGTATTCGAAGGTGGGTGCTTCAAAGGAGGTGAGCATTAAGTGTATCGATAAGCTGAGCTGCATGAGAGAACGTCGTTTTAAGAACTCATACTGGAAATAAGAAATATCGAAGATCCATATATTGTAGCACTTTCACTGTCGAATAATGATGTGCCGTATGTTTTCAAGAATGCGAACTTCCCCGTGATAATTCGATGGATATTTTAACTTGGATTGCTAGGGATTATCATAGTAGTTATGATTAATCTTGTGTATAAAGCAAATTATTCACCCAATGCATATTTTGAGAGGAGAAGGAGAATCAATTCGATTATCTATCTCAAATAATAGATTTGAAAGATATTACAATCTAGCATTTTCATCTACATATTTTGCCCCGAGTGAACTGATATTTTTCATGTAATTGTGTGAACCGATTTACTTGGCTTTTGCATCTTTTTCTTGAGAAATATTCGCTTGAGTTTATTCGATAAAAATGTTTTGGAATGCTGTTTTTTGAAATTACTTTTTAATTTATATACGAAAACGAATACATAATAATAATAATAATTCTAGGATTGTTGATAACTTGAATAGAGATAAAACGCATCATATGTTCCTGCTATATTTTCTTGGATCATTTGAATAAATCTTGAAAGTTTAAATGAGACTTTAATAGATTCAGCCTTCTTTCTACTGCTCGTTCGAATCCTTGTGTGTGTGTGTCTCTTTCTCATCTCAAAGATCAAGTTTTGGGGAGTTTTTCTTGCTTGATTTCTTATCAGCATGAAGAGTAGGGATATCAACAACGACTGGCTCCACGTAAGTTCCATTGACGTTCCAAACAGCTAAAATACAAGGAAAAATATAATTTAAAAAAATTATGAAAATAATCTATAAATTAATCTATTTACTTGGTGGAGTTTTGACATTCTTTTCTGGTTTGACTGTGTTGATTTTCCATTTCTCATCATACCCTGCATCAGTGTAGTTCACTGCTCCAGCAGATGGACCGAAGGTACTCTTGACATAAGTTCTAGATCTATTCTAAACGATTCCAGTGCTTTGAAGAGTAATTCCCTGATAAGTAACATCAGAAGTCTCATTTTTCACTTTGGAATGTTAGTTGCCGAAGATCTATCCTTCAACGGTAGTCTCAACATAATCTACGAGCTCCTTAGACTTTATCCATTGTTCTGCGATTCAAAATAAACATTGAGAAATTTGATAATTATTTAAAAGAGTGTTGTTTGGTTTACTTAAAGCGATTGTGGTGTTGCCATTAACTGTGTTGCTGACAAAGTTGAATCCAGAATTGATTTTATTTTCCTTCTTGGATGTCTTATTCACAGCGTTAAGTAATTCGAGGGTATCCTCAACAAACTCGTTCGTTTCGTGGATTTGAGTGTTAGTATCATTAGCGTTGGTAGTGATCTTGCTAGTTTTGTTTAAAACTTCTCCTCGCTTGTCGCCAGAGATCAAGACAGAGTAATTAGTGTTAGCAGTCCACTCACCTAAAATCAAAGGGATATTTGTTAGAAATTACGTCAAATAATAAATATTTGGTGTTTTAAAATTTACTCTATGATGCGGAGACATTTTATTTTCCTGAGATTTAGCATTCGACAGTAATACCAGCTGAGGAATTAGTGTACTTAAACAGACCAGCTTCTGATCCAATGATTTCAGTGCCTTTGAGCCATCAAAGAGAAAGAATAAGGAATCATCATAATGCATCTGAATTTATTACCATTAACTTCGGAAATGTTCCAGTTGAGTTGTTGTTCACAAGCAGCTAAGCAAAAAACAAATAATAATAATTATTAAAGAAATTTAGAAAGATAACACGTTTTTTGAACAAGAATCAATTCATTCTAAATCTGTGTGTTACTTCCATTTTGAGAGAATCTGTATTGTCCAACTTCAGCAGTGCTAGCATCTGTTCAAATTAAGAAAAAGCATACTATTAAACAAAGAAGGTTTGAATGTATTTGTGGTCAATTTAATTTGAATTTCATTCTTTATGTTAGCATAAAAATGCCACAGCGAACTGAAGCAATTTTGATCTATAAAATTCGATTATTTTTGTTTTACTTGTCCATTGCACCCATTGTCCATCGAGGGTAGCGTTGAAAGCGTTTTCAAGACAAAGATTTCTGGGTTGAGAAGTCACATTCAATTTGTTGAAAGCGTTTGGTGTGCAACTAGATTTCTTCTAACCTATGAGAAACAAACAAACACAAATGATAAAGATTTAAGATACAAAAATACAAAAAAATAAAAAAATGAACATTCTTTAAATACCTTGGAGCTTCTAGTTTAGGAGGAAAGTGCTGTTGGCTATTCCATCCCAGAATACGTGCTTGCCGACCTTAGATATAGCTTCTTCAGTGGTGTTTCTAGGAATTTCAATTTTAGGAGCTTTTTCTGGCTTGGCCTCTTTAGCTGGCTTCTCTTACTTGGGTTCCTTGACTTTCTCTTCCTTAGTCTCCTTGACTTTCTCTTCCTTAGTCTCCTTGACTTTCTCTTCTTTAGTCTCCTTGACTTTCTCTTCCTTAACCTCTTTAGTTTTTTCTTACTTAGGTTCCTTGACTTTCTCTTCCTTAACCTTCTTTTCATCAGTCTTCTCTTTCTTATCAGCTTTGACTGGCACTGCTTCTTTCTCTTTTTCTACTTCTTCTTTCTCAGCGGTTTTAGTTGATTTGCTGTTTTTCTCTTGTACTTCAACTTTGCGGGCTTCAGCACTTAGCAACAAAGTCGCTAGCAAAAGGCATGTAGCTAAAAAGATAGCTCTAGATAATTTCATTTTGATATGATAGAGATTGTATTTGTACTTTTTCTAATAATTCTTATTAATTTATTTGATATTATTGAAATTTCAAACACTACCACAGATTCCCTCTGGCATTTAAATCTAAGGGGGAGAATATGCTATGAGATTGATGATCTGTTTGTTTCTGGTTTAGCTTTTGTCTTTGGCTCATCCCCCCACCTTTCCTTAAGTAATCAGTGGGTCTTCCTTTTTTATAACACCCAAAAATAACAAAATCGAATGTGCATATTAAGGAAATAATAAATTCAAACAATTATATTACATAATACTCGCCATTCTTAGACTTCATCTCGTTTGCATTATCTAAACCTACTATCTACTTACTGAAACAACCATCGAATGCAATGACTACTTTGCTTATCTTCTAGGAGATTTACAGTAACTTCCCAAGAAGGTGCAGACTCAAAGAAATACCCCCACGTGGTGAGTGCTAAGGGAGCTATTTGATTAGGTTTTTATCAGAATATTCTAAGTTTTCTGGTAAAATAGACTAGCATGCAAGCATAGATTAGCTAATTAATGACAGAGTGAGCAAATCAAGGAAGCACCCCCGAAAGAGGGAAATATCAAATTATAAAAAAATATTCCAAACTTAAAGGAGTTCCAGGAGTTCCTTGAAGAAAATTGCATGTTTTATTGTGCGATAATCAAGAATTTTAATTATTCAATAAGGGGTATTGCAGCTGTGAATCCCCAGCGATTTAGAAATAAACCCTAAGGATTTCTGTTTTCAAGCACTTTTATCCTTTAATACATTTGTTATTATTAAGATTGCTTTAACTTTGTGTGATTCCTCAAAATGGCTTACCTACTAGGCACATATATATTTTCATCCACTTGTTTCAGCATAATTTTTTAACTTGCAAGTTGGGAGGGGGGAAGGGGGG
>Ga0302271_10003084_pt1 | contig 14412 bp, 8 predicted proteins | sample III_Bog_N1_1_FD_198767 | JGI IMG/M metagenome (GOLD analysis project Ga0302271, IMG submission 198767) | Peat permafrost microbial communities from Stordalen Mire near Abisko, Sweden - III_Bog_N1_1 | ecosystem: Environmental > Terrestrial > Soil > Wetlands > Peat | place: Sweden: Abisko... | reverse complement strand
CCCCCCCCAAATGAAGCTGTCATTCACAGTAGTATTAAATAATATTTCGAAAAATAAAAAGAGATATTTCTTAATTCAAAATTCCACTCTAAAATAACATAAACATTTCCATTCTTTAAAGAGGTTAAAAATAGTGAGGCCTTTTCTCTCTTTTCATTTCCAACATTTCTCAGTTCTTGATCATCGATATTACCGGGTACACAAAAGTGTAGAGAAGATATTCTAGCCTCTCCAATACTTAAGCAAACTTTGCTAAGATCGCATCAGTTTCTGTATCCTCCATTTCAGGGGATAACAAAGTGAATTTACTCGCTCTTCTGTCATTGAACCAAAGTGATTTAAAAATCAACAATCTCGGAGATTAGCTGTTGCTTTCTTCTTACTCCTCACTTATATTATAAAATACATCTCCATGAATACGATCGTTCGTGTAGAATATCTCCATTTCTGCGTATGGCAGTGAAAGAAACGTCAATCTGCTCTTTCCATTCTGCATGTTATCACTCCACATACCATATTTCAGCATTGTGTCATGTTCATTACTCACATAGACCTCACCGAACCCGTGTCGCTTACCATTCAAAAAATTACCAACATACACTTGCTTATCTATCTATTACAACACACCAATTCCGTTAATTTCATTATCTACAAACTATCCGGCGTATCTCTCCCCTTGATTCCCGTAATAGACTCCATATCCATGCTTCTTCCCTTTGAAATACTCTCCTTCATAGCGTACACCACTTGAAAACCGATAACATCCAAATTGCGAAAACATATTGTTTTTCCAGTATCCTTCATATGTTTCTAAATGTTCCCCTTGATACTATTAATATCCATAGTATCTCCGAGTTGGGGCGTTGAATTTGCTGCTATTACTCATATCTAAAGAATTCTTTAGAGGTTACTGTTGTGTGATAGAAGAACAAAGAGGAGTAATTTGACTATCTTTCATACATTAATCATACGCAGAGAGTCTATTTTTGTTAAGTTATCCTATGCTACTCTAAGAAATCATTTCTTAGGCAGCTAGAAGTTCTTCGTTCTCATCGATTGTCCGTGTAGCCTTGAGTTATTGATTAGGAAATAGTTTAGGATTTCCAAACTCTCTATCAACTAACTATTGCTAAAGAAACCCAAAATATTCGCCTTACGGTGATGGATGGAGTAGCCTATCTTCAAGAAACGCAAGAGACGATGAGTCACTTGGATTTGCAAGCCCACTGGATACAAAGTAATTAACATCGAGCTAGTTCATCATTTAGATCATTTGTGCCCACCAGAATACTCCAAAGTCAAGGTATGTCTTGACTTCGAATCCAAAGAAAAGCAAAGAATTATTCTCCGTTGAAGAAGGCAAATACCCTTTTTTGCAGGCAATCTCAGCGAGATTTCGTGAGGTGTTATTTCCTTGAAGGTATTCGCATAGGATAGATGTGAAAGGGGAAACATTAGCGTATTTTTCAGGCATGTCATCTTTGATTTCTTTATGAGAAGAGATATGAAAGGAATATGTGTCTTTTCGAGTTTGAGTTGTTACACCGCTAGGTTGAAAACAACAACAAAAAAATGGAATATTCAATCACTACGGCTTCTTCTCTGCAAATTATTATGTTGATTGTTTGTATTACTTGTCCTCATGTTATGCACAGCTCGAGGTGATGATCGATAGTGTAGGATCTTTTCTAAGTACAAATTGAGATCCTTTCCAGGGGATTCCAAAGTGATCTTCATACTGATGGAGTGGAGGAGAAGACTGTGAAGAAGTAGAATTTGCAGAAGATAAACATAATTAGAGACTATTTGCTTGTTTCGAATCGATTATCAATAGCAAATGTTTGCTTTCTCTGAACTTGTGGCGCCTCCATGTGGATAGCATTTCTCGGATATGATAAAACTCACATTTCTTCTAGCCTTGATTATTATTGCTACTAGATCCCATTTCTTCTTATTTTTGGTTCATGAAACCATCATCATCTTACTCACTGTCATCGCATTCACTATCACTATCATTCTAACTGGAAACTACAAAGCATGGATCTTCTTCTTCTGTAATCTTTCCACAGAAATACACGACATATCCATTAGCTTTCTCGTTGCTAACTAACCTTTCAAATAAACTCTTGGCTTTTTAGGGATTGAGTAAAGGATCCGAGAAATTATCTAGGATTTAGGACTCTGATAGACGACAGTCGAAATTATCTAAAGATTATTTAAATGCTTCAGCTGAAGGGTTATACTTGGTATTCCCAGATATTATCAGATAATCTAGAACTGACAGCCTTCGATTTTCTGCTAAAGGAATGAAAAATGCTCGTTTACGTCTGAGATTTTTATGATCTTTTAGGATTTCATTTTCTCCTGGACTATTAGATGATTTAGTGCTGCAGATGCCCATTTTTCAAGCAAGAAACAAAGGAAGAAGATATAGGAAATATGATTGGACTTTTTTAAATTAGTCTGAAATAAATTGTTTTTTAGTTGTAAATGTTCGAAGTTATTTTTATAAAATCTATTTTACATTGAATTCATAATTCAGCAACGGATTCATTCACCTAAGGGAGATATTTTAATTTTTCATAAAGAAATATTTGCTTCCATTAATGACTTTGAAATAAAACAAGAAAAATATTTTAACTGCTTGTATCTCTCTCTCTCTCTCTGCTGTTCATATTACTTTCTTTTTAAACTTTACGAAAGAAGAAAGTCGAAAGATAATTATTGAAGTTTACTGGAGAAATAATATGAATTTATGATTTCTTTCTCGAGGAAAAATGCTAACTGAAACATATTAGAAACAAAATGATCATTTTATCCTAACAAAAACAACAATAATAATTCAAATAAGACATAGTATTTACAGTCAACCTCATTTCTTCACATTTATTTAAGTTATTTTATCTACCCCTTATCCTGTTGTTTTTGTTGTCGTCTATTATCCTATCTATGTTTCTTATTAATTCACAGGATAGTTACTTTAACTTATTAACTCATGCTTAAGTTTAAAAATAGCATCTTCTGCTGAACTTACTGCCAATTACAGTTATTTCATTACAATCTATTAGTTATTATAATCTTAATTAGCTTAATTCAACATTTCTAAACTCTTACTGTTATGAAGCTATGTTTCTTCAAGCAATATCGCAAGCTAACTTGTTTATACCTCTATGGGTTACAATCCTTCTTTTAATTTCGCTTCAAGCTACTTCTTACTCCTCTCAATAAACATAAACTTCTAATATCTCTCTTATTTACTTTCTCTATTCTAATCTAGCTCTAATGGCTACTATTCTTCTTCTCCTTGTAGATTTGTGTTCTTTTAAGAATACTTCTATTCAGTTTAAAATTTATTTACTTAGGTATTAATCCCATTATTCCTTTAATTACTGCTATTTTTATCATTTTCATTAATTATATCCTAATTCTATTATCTGCTATGTATCCCTAATGGCTCTGAATTATAGAATGTATATTCCTTGAGTTTATCCTATTTATCTGTTAATGCTTGTATTCTTTCATGGAAGTTCCTCTGCATCTCGATAGCTTACTATCTCTTCATATTCAATCTAAATCCTATTGCCTTTTCTTCTTGCTAGCTTTCATAATACACATTCTATTGCTGTTTCAAGTCATCTACGATGAGTTTCGCTTTCTTGGCTTCTTGTGCTAATTAACCAATCAAATCATCTCTCTTCTTCTCAGCTAGTTTCATATCATACAGCTGCTATCTATTAGACTCTGCAGTTTCTTCAGATTTCTAAGCTGTTAAGGATTCTAAATCCTATTGGCTCTTTGAAAGATAGCTAGAAGTCTGCTTAAAGCTAGCATTCAGATGATTCAATGCTTCGTCTATGAATCCGCAAATAGAGCTACCTAACCAATCATCTTTTGCTTTTTCTCTTAAGCTTTGTTAGATTTTGCTAGAGTTGCTGAGCTGCTGTGCTATGCTTTTGCTGGCTGTGATTGCAGTATTATTATTACTCCCAGTTGTAGTATATATTTTCCATAATTCCTTTAAAAAATCTGATATTTCCTTGTACTATTGTAGATTGGCTGGTTTCTTTGCAAGAGGAACAGAAGTCATAGATGTTTTACGTTGATTGTTAAGGGTATTGCTGCCAGCTATATTTGTGATACCCTAACTACCTTGCTTTTTGAATATTCCCTTTGCTACAAGCTATTTAATGAATAAATCGTTCATAGACTCGACGATATCAGCAGACATCTTCATGATCTTCTCATTGAATTCTGAAATCTTCTAACTCACTAATTCAACAATATTATTAGGATCTTTTCCATCTTTCTAAGCTGCGAGTTTCTGCCTGCATTGTTACAGGAACGCTGAGAGTTCTAAGCAGTTTTAAGCAGAATGATTCTTGGAGTGTTCTTAGACACATTAAGAACAAAGGAGAATGGGATTTCCAGCACCTTAATTCCTAATGCATTGATCGAATATGCAGACATACTAAATCGGTTAAGAGTTATGATTCTTTAACTCACAGAATGCCTTCTATAAATTCAATGCTGAAGTCTCAAACCAATCCATTACAATTCAGTATCTTTGAGCGTACTATGCGAAAACTATTAGGGTGCTTCAATTATGATTGAAGAAGTAAAATGTCAGTGATTTGTTATGCTTTTTTTTTGTGAGATTTTGTTTTGTTGCTTTATTGGTATTTATTGAGAATAAACTCTCTCTCTCTCCCTCCCCTTTCTACTTATTAATTCTGAAATGAATATTTCGTTAGCATTTCGATTCGATGGAGTAACAGAAATAATATGTTCTCAAAATACACTTTTAATATCGACCACAGAAAATTATAAAAATTGCTTGAACAGATAGAAAACAACAAAAATGCTACTGCTATGATTTTATTTATGAAACAGCATCATCACAACTGTTTATGAATCTTAACGTTGAAATACACTGAACAGAAAGAGAGAGAGAGATAAATATGTATTTTTGTTAATAGGAAATATGCAAACAAACAGTTCTAGCTTTAATTTAGGTAAGGAAAAAGAGAGAGGGAATCAATTTATTACAAAGGCATTTTAATCTTCTTTATTCTGGCAGAAAAACTCCTGCAACATTTTATATTAGTTAATTCTCAAACGCTTTTTCCAGAAGAATTCTAATCTACACTAAGCGATTTCAGTTCTTTAGTTGTTGTTGTTGTTTTATAAGTGCATCGTCTGTCGGATGAGAGATCATACAATTTATGATAATGTTTTTGCAAGAATATCTAGCAATGCAGCATATACGACAGATCATCTTAGAACCCTTCAAATTTATGTTTCTCGCGATGTGCTTGAATGCCATTTAAGATATATTATGGTACTTCAATATTGTAGATTGTCAGTGTAGAATTGAACGAAGCATCGATAGGTGCTAATTATAATTTATGTAGTAGAGCATGAGATATTGTAATATGAATAGGCACAGAGAGACCTTCGAGTGTGCGAGCTTGTAGCCAGCATTCTTTATGGATTCCTAGCTCTAATAATAGCATCTACAAATGGCTGTAATATGAATCAAAATTCAAGTATCCTTTTCTAATCATTTGATGTTTGTAAGCAGCTTATCCGCCGCCCATTAACTCCACTAGACTACTGTTTTATCCTACTATCACTGGAGTTGGTAGTAATGAGCTCTCGTTTACAGCGTTAATTATGTAAAGATAAAATATCTTAGAGTTTTAATTCTTGGAGTGGAGGGATTAATTGTTCTATTGGTGTTAAGATTACTTTGATTCCATATCAGAGAGTATTCCCATCGCTTTTTGAATAGAGGCTTCTTGTATTTCAGCGAAGATAATTTTGAGATCTTCTTCGGAGTAGTGCTAAAGCAATATTTTTCTGAGATCTTGCACTTGAACTATTTTCTATTGATATTTAGTTAGTTTTTCGCCTACAATCCTAGCTGACGACAATGGCTACTGCATCAAGAGAGTGATTATATCTTAGAAAGCTAGTCTCCCTTTAACAACGTTTTCATGAAAGCTCTGCATGGATCCATCTTTAAATTCTTCCACTTTCATTGTTGGTCGAAATGAATTCCATGGATAGTCAGAATCGCTCATGCAGCGTTCATTTCCTGATAAAAATACATTCATATCCACCAAGACCTCTCCAAGTAGTTGGATCCATGGACGAGATTGTAACTCAGGATATAAGACTAATTAATATGATACTTGATGCTATTCAGGTGGCAGAATATCTTTTGTTGTAGATACACACTGCAGAGCAGTCTCTGAGTTGTCTGATGCCGCTGCTGGTGGTGGTCTTTCTTCAAGCTCAAAATCACAGAACTACATAGATTTATATTTTCAGTGCCTTTACGGCAAATAATTAACCCAAGTGAGTGAGGCAGAGACAGAGAGAGAGAGATAACAAATTAATTGGTGTAAGATATTCTTTTGATTTCCTTATTTCTTTTTTTTTTTAATTAATGAAATGCTTAAACAACCAGACAAACGAGATTTAGTAAAGACAATAATTATTATTACATTCTTCTCCCAAGTCAGGTAAATCTAAGCAAAGAAAGATTATTATTTTTTGTCTGTAACATTAAAATAAATAATTAGACATAATTCTTGACAATAGACGAATTGTTTTTGACATCCTTTTTATAATTTACTGCACATCTCAATAAACGAATATTTCGTGAAGATTACAGATAAAAAATATGTTGATAACTTATTCTTTTTCTAAATCATATTTAAACCATAAGGAATATCATTCAGAAAGTAGTAAAAGGGTTTAGATTAGCTAATGTATTTGGTATTAATTATATAAAAAAGTAAGTATTTCTGAGATATTCACTGTTTCATGAATAATAAATACATTATGAGTTTATTTTAAAGAATCCCAAGCGAGGGATTAAGAGTTCTGCAGATGTTGAATCTTCTTAGAAAAAACTAAGGGATAAAAGAGAATGATAGAATTAATATATTTTAAAAGAGAGAGAGAGAGAGAGTGCTCTAATGAGACAATGAATTGTTATGGTCTTATCCACAAAAGTTAGTGCCATAATATATTAAGTTAAATATTTTTTTTTTTATATTTGCTAAAATATCTGCTTTCCTTATGGGTATTCAAGTTATTATTAAATATCTCTTGTAACTCCAAGAAAAAGTTCTCATTGGATTCAAAGTCTGTATCTCTTCAAGCTTTGATTTGACTTGTTAGACAATTAGTTTTTTCTGAAATTATTAAATCTTGCTTTCTCAAAAATTTTCAGCAAAATTTGAAAAGCATATGTCATCTTCAGGGGGAGATAAGCTCCGAAAAGACAAAAGAAGTGTTTCTCTGGAGAAAAGAGAAAGAAATCATGAGAAGAAGATCGAGAAGGATTCCAAGGGGAATACCTTGGAGTATGCTGACTATGATGATGACAGAAAAATATGCAAAAGAAGCCAAAAAGAAGAACATAAAAAGAAGGAACATAAGAGAGTCTATTCATCTTCTCGTTCCAGATCTGAATCACAAAAGAAGAGAAAGTAGTCTAGTAAACGAAAACGCTCACATTCTCATAAGAAATCAGAGAAAAGAAGAAGAGAATATTCCTCATCTAGGGAGAAACATCATAAAAAGGAAAAATCACCAAAGGATGATCGATCAAGAAAGAGAGTATATTCGTCGTCACCTTCCTCTGAGCATCGAGGGAACAAAAAGAAAGATTCTTAGCGTGATAAGCATCTAGATTCTTAATCTCAAAAGCATGGAGAATCTGTTTCATCGTAATCTCCAAGTCCACTGAAAACACTTAGAGAGGTTGATAAAAAAGATCGAAAAAATGATCCAAAAGAATCACCAAACAATGAAACTTTCGATAAAAGACCTCCAGCAGTTTCATCAGGACCTAGAAAGAAATTTGCCATTGATGCTTTAACACTAAACAACATTCTACGCGATTAAGTTCGAACTAACACCCGCTTAGACGCACAGGAACTAAAAAAAGCTAACACAAAGTTATCAACTCTTGGAATCGAAGACACGGCTAAAAACCTAGCATAAGTGCTTTCTAAGAAAACTGAAGATATTCTCAAGGATTAGCAATCCAGATTCAATTTCCTTTGTGCTTATTAGAACTGTGGGTTGTCATTTGAAGAACAATCTGAACTAAATTAGCATCTCAAATGGCATTAGTAGCAAGCATAATAACAACGGTAAATGTAAAAAGCACATCCATAATAAGGTTAATAGTAAATTTATTAATAATAGCCTGGGTATTTGAATTATGGTTAATAATAGCAAGGAGGATATCAAGTGTAGTAATAATAATAGATGATGTAATCGTAGATGCAAGGATAATATAATTTAAATAATAGTGCTCCATATGGATAGTAATAAATGTCATTCTATGGGTAGCCAAATTAATAGTAAGATTAATAATAACAACAGCAATAAGGCATGTTTGGAGGACGCTCTGGATCAGCTATTTACCATTAGATTCCAAAATATTGAGATAATGGTTATTTGCTGCATAAAGTGAGCTTATTTGTTTTGTATTTTATATTCTTATTTTTATGGTAAGAAAAGTCCCCATGTATTTGATAGTTTTAATAAGAGAAAAAAGAATAATAATTTTCAGGCTAGAATACACAAAAAATAGAAAATAATAAGAAACCACACACATAAGAATGAAATAATGTCCTCTATTAAATTATTCTGTGGTTGTTCTTTTAAGTCTCAAAAACCATGGTACGTTCAAATTCCCTCCTGCAAAAAGCATCTTATAATTATCTTCTCAATAGAGAAAAGAAGAATTCTCCCCTAAAAATAGATAAATTCTTGTAAATTTGTCTGCAAAGATTTGTATTTTTTTAAAAAAAGCTAAGGGATCTCCTTTTTTTTTGTAATTAAACTAATTGAAGTTTCCTAAGCAGTGGAGGGAGTGTTCACTCAAGATAAAGAAGAATGAAACCAAAAGTACTTATTCAAAAGGGAGAGGGAGAAAAAGAAAAAAGAATATTTATATTTCCCAAAAAATTAAACTCACAAATTAAACAAAGCAACAAACAGAAGAAAAAAGAGCAATGTTCTCAGGTGGATTCGGAGGGTTCAACTTTGGTTTCGGAGGGGCCGGACAGGGTAACAGATGATTGTGAACGATCAATTATGTAGGGTTATTGTTGAACATATGATATTTTTTAATATTCAAGATGATGATGAAGATGATCCAAGACAGCAATAGTAGGATTCTAAACCAGCAGATACTCAAGAGCTGTACAATATCATGGGTATCGACAAGAAATCAGACATCAATGAAATCAAGAAGGCTTACAAGAAAGCTTGTCTGAAAGGTGATTACCGCCATCCCGATAAGGGAGGTGATCCTGAAAAAGTAACTAAATTGTAGTATTTTCCTGGCGCAAACTACTTTTGGAAATTTTAAGTTTTTTTTATGAAAAATATTTATTTTTTCTTGAAAAAACCAATAAAAAATAGTTTAAAAAACTCAGTGAAGCATATGAAGTCCTGTCAAATCCAGAGAAGAGAGACGTTTATGATAAGTATGGGCTAGATGGACTGAAAGAAGGTGCTGGTGGTGCTGGTGGAAATCCTATGGATGTGTTCAGCAGTTTCTTTGGAGGTGGTGAAAGATAGCAAGGACCGAAGAAAGCTAAGGCTAAATAAATTGAAATTGAAGTTACTTTAGAGGAAGTTTACTCTGGAAAGATGCTTTCGAAGCCATTCAAACGTAAAAGAACCTGTGAATCTTGTGAAGGAAAAGGTGGAAAGAATGCTAAGGTATGCGATCAATGCAAGGGAAAGAAGATAGTTATCAAGCTTGTACGCATGGGACCTAATGCTTACAGTTAGTCTTAAGCCATTTGCGATAAGTGCAGTGGGAAAGGTGATATCATGAAAGAGTCCGACAGATGCAAAGTATGCTCTGGATAAAAGATTGTCGATAACGAAAAGAAGATCGAAATTGCTATTGAACCTGGTGTACCAAATGAGTTCAACATCAAATACACTGGAGAAGCTGATGAAGCTGTAAGATATAACTAAATAGAATAAATTGATTTTTGTGTTTTTTTTTCCCCTTTTTTTTCTTCTAATTCTTGGACTAATTTTTTGTATTTATGAACAATTACAGCCAGGAATCATGGCAGGTGATCTCTACGTGAAAGTGAATATTAAACCCCATGCAACTTTCACTCGTCGCGGTGCTGATCTGTACATCGAAAAGAAAATCTCCCTTCTGGAGGCTTTGACTGGCGTGTACTTTGAAGTGAAACATCTTGACGGAGAAATTCTCAAGATTGCAACACCTCCTGGGAAATATATTGAAAATAATAAAGTTCAAACTATCGAAGGCAAGGGTATGCCATTCTTCAAGGATGCGTTTACACACGGAAATCTCTACGTCAAGTTCTTGGTAACAATTTATTCACTTTTTTGCAATGACTAAATGCAACAATATTTACAAAAATAAAAACAGGTTGAGTTCCCAAAGTCAAGTGCTTTAAAGGCAGATGCACTTGAGAAGATTAGACAGAATCTTGCTGGCCCAGCAACTACCCCTCTGAACAAAGACTAATAGTTTGAGTATGTATCTGATTACCATGAGACTGATCTCAATCCTAATCCAAAAGGAGGCAGTAAAAATTATAAAAAAACAAAGATTCCTGTTTTTTATGATGATGTAAAATGCTAATGGTAATTGAACATTTATTTAAATAGGATCTCATAGTGAAGAAGAAGAAGATGAAGATCAAGGTCACGGACATGGTAGAGCACAGAATGTATAGTGTGCCCAACAGTGAGATTTTGCTACAATAACAATCATAAAAATACAGTTTTATATTTTTGTTTCTTCTAAAGCTGTGTTTTATCATTAAAAGCACCTTAAAGTCATTTTTACATATTTCTTGATTTATATTATCATTCCTCTGATAAGGTTTGAGTTAAACCCTCAAAATTGAGAATTGGAAGGAAAAAAAGAGGAAGAAGTTGTTGAAATATTATTTTTAGAACTTCTCTCAAATTACTTTTTATTCATATCATTTTCAAATTTGATTTGGGATGGTTGTTTCCTTCTGATTCAAATAAAAGAACCTTAAAAGCATATTATTCTTTACCCTCAATTCTTCTGCTCTTCATCTCAGCTGTAGATTTTCATGGAAAAATGATGAACTTAACCTTAATAAATACAATTTATCATCCCCCCTCCCCCCTACTTTTTTATTTGTAGAAGTCCTTTTTGATCCCTCCAATCGATTATTTTCCTCCTTCATTTTTGAATTTCATCCATTTTCTAGCACTTGTAAATTATTCAAACCCTCCCAGTCACAAATACATATACAAGCAAATAAATACACTAACAAAAAAGAAAATTAATTTTATTTGTTCTAAATTATTTTTTGAATTTTATTTACCTTTATTAATTAACAATTTCCCTTCAATACCACTTCTTCAAATTCATCACTTTTCCTTATTAATTCCTGTTTCTCAGAGTGGATTCTCTTTATTCATAGCTGCAAATTATTTATTATCCTAGACAATACTTCCTAGAATCCCAGCAAAACACAAAAATTCCTTAGGAAGTAGCATTTCAACTTATGGCTCTACAACAACTCTCTTAGATTCATCATCCAGCAATCGATAAATCAACCAAGTCATTTGTTTTTACTCGCACTCCTCTTAATCAATAGCATTAATGTTTTGCTTCATTATTGTACTACTGCTGATGCTATTACTCGCTCCACTGATTGCTAGAGAAGATGAGAAATTCATAATATTATGTTACTAATTTGAAGCACTAGGTGATTTTGGAAATGACAAAAACTACTATTTTGGACTACTAGTGTTGCTATTCAAATGAGGGTCTTCAATGTGTACAACAGATGAACGAGATAAAGCTATCCCTGAAGTCCTATTAGAATGGTGTTATTTCCCATGTTACCCTTAATCGATCTACTTAAGCCCTTACTCAGATGCTTTGAATTAACTAAAATATGTATCAATTCGTTAAACCATTAACCTATAAAAATTCTTGTAGCATCCATATTTCACAAATCGCAATCTAATAATATCTTTCCTTTCCTTCCAGTGATTCCCAAGCGATTCGATATTCTTAATTTAATCCCATTCTTCAATGTCTAAGAGATACGTTTTCTAGCTTTGCTCATTGAAGAGTCCGTTTTCTACTGCGAGCTACGCAAACTACTGAAAACTCATTGTCCGTTCGCCTGTTATCTCATCGATCAAATCGGTTCCATACCAGAACAGCTAAAGAATACTCAACTAGCTTAGACCCTTCTCGATGTGTCTAGCTAACACAATAAATTCATCTAATCCAATTGCTTGATCGTTATCGATATCTCCAGCAAGATAAACAGGTTTTAACGCAATGATACTGATTTTCTTTTATTCTAACTTCGCAGACAGCAGACACTAAAGAGAAATGTCCTATTCAATCAGGGCCTTGTTCTTAAGTGCGACTTCATTTGAATTTAATTTTAGAGCTTCAATTTCAGATTTGATTTTCGAATACACTCGAGAATTCAATGTGCTTTCGAAATTTCTCTGTAGAAGATCTAATACTTTAGGTAGTGAAAACACGACTAATTACTGAAATAAAGCTGGAAGGTTCTCGTCTAACTGAATGAAGGATTCAATATAGAAGTTGAAATCGTCTTGATCATAGCTAATATTGGAATCTGCACCGTAAAACTACAAAAAAACCTTTGCCCTTTCAAGTTTTTTGTAGTGATATTTCAAACTCCTAACGAATTATGTGAGATTTTTCTCAGCGAGTTTCTTGAATCCAAATTTATTCAAGAAAAAATCATAAGCGACGTTATGGAGCGGATTGGAATTGTCTCCACTTTTGATTTATTTGATTTTGTCATTGTAAATTAATGCAATGTACTTCTTAGTGTTTAATTCTGTGAACAACGGTCCTTTATCTTTCTTTTTACTGTTTTCATTCGTTATCCTTAGAGCTGTTGCGTTCAGGAAATTCAACGCAGCCTCAGCGTTAGGTGACGATTACAGACCATATTTCTTTTTGAGCTTATGCTTCTTGAATCTGTAATTCTTGAAAATGTCACCCATATAACTTTTCTATTGGAGGATCTGCTATTCAATATTGTTTGTAGATGACTGCTAGTCCATATCATCCATTTCCTCTTCGATCGGTTGAGAGGATGATGCGATTTACTGTTATGTCATGGATTACCGAACACTTCCGTTTCGTTTGTAAGTTGATTGGTTGATTATTCTATTCAAACGGTTTTTGTTTTAAAGTTGGGAGAGATCCCTTGGAGTTGAGATTTATGATGAAGATTATCCCATTTCTTCATCAAAAGTAGAGAATCTAGTATTATTATTTTGCTTAATTAAAGATTCTGATCCTTTCTATTTCTTCTCCTCAGACAATATTGAGAGTTTGCTCTTCGTGACAGCTGGTTTAGTCTATTTACTATTCAGTAGCTATGAAGATGCAGACTTATTGCTAGTATTGTATGAGTTATTCATAATTTTTTTGGAAGAAATATTTTTGTTTTTAGATGGTTTTTTTTCAGGTGTATTGATTTCACTTCTAATCTTCAAAAAGCTTGTCTCATTTGGATTATTATCCTCTTCTTCGTCTTCTTCAACTTCATTGTCTATTGAATTCAACGATACTAACTTCCTGGAACTATTCTCCAAGAAATCAGATTCTATTTCTCCTCTTAGAATTCGCACTTCATCCTTTGGACTTCCATTGTTACTGTTACCGTTATTAGGACTTTAGCTAAGCTATTAGATGAGCTCTTCGTACTCACTTACTAGTTTCTTAAACAACCCTTGCCTTGTTTTCAAAGATTAAATAATAAACAATGATTTCAAACTCTCCTTTTTTTGTTGTTGTTGTTGTTTTTACCCAATAGTGATATTTTAGTTTGCTTCTTCGACTTCAGCTTGTTTCTCAGCGAGAGTGATCTTCTATTTTACGAATGAAATCAATTAATTTTTGCATTTCCTCCAGATATTCTTGAAAAGTTGATCTTCTTCGTTCTTGAATGCCTATCCGTCATCAACGAATTTTTATATCTACTAATAGTTCACTTGTTCACTGTCTTTTAGCAGTTCGTGTTTGATGATTTTCAAAAAAACATCGTGAACGAAATGATTCTTAGAGCTGAGAATCATATGCAAGTCAGAAATATCACCTTCCACGGAAGCACGTAAAGTTGACTCTAATGTTTGTTTCAGTTGTTTGTGGACTGGCTTTCTTTCCTTTAGTCTTCGTTTACCACCTTCTAGCAAGCTTATTTCAGGGGAGGAATTACCACTTCCATCTGGATCAATGTCTGATTCAATCGATGGAGTATTTTGAGATTCATCTAATTCATCAAAAAACAGTTCAAATTATCATAATTTTAAGTAAGAAACCATGTTATTTTGCTATCA
>Ga0302271_10003082_pt1 | contig 14416 bp, 11 predicted proteins | sample III_Bog_N1_1_FD_198767 | JGI IMG/M metagenome (GOLD analysis project Ga0302271, IMG submission 198767) | Peat permafrost microbial communities from Stordalen Mire near Abisko, Sweden - III_Bog_N1_1 | ecosystem: Environmental > Terrestrial > Soil > Wetlands > Peat | place: Sweden: Abisko... | reverse complement strand
TCGTTTCCTTACCCATCAGTAATGGAATTTGTTTTATAAACAAAGCAAACTTCACCACTACGAAACCAAATACCATGATTCCGAGGCTTGTCCGTATCCAGGCAAGATAGGTACGCTCATTTGCCAGATGATCGTTTGCTGCGCCTTTATTTTTCACTTCCTGCATAAACCGTGAATATAAAATTTAAAATACACCTTATGATTTTTCAAAATAACTCACCTTAAAGCGTAATTACGGGGATTATAACCCCGATCTGCTACACTTAAACAAAACAAATTGGAAATGGCAAAAATACATTAAAGATATTTCAATATTTACCTGAATTAAAAAGAGAGGCTGCCGAATGACAACCTCTCTTCAATTTTATAGTTCTCTACCTGTAAAAAGGCAAATCGTGTTATTTTTTCTTCCAGACAACAATTGTAGCTTCTGCTCTGCGGTTGGCTGCATGTTGAGCTTTTGTACAAGGTACACCATCGGCACACTTGTTGGTCAACCTTGTTTCACCAAGTGCTTCAACTTTAATTCTTGAGGCATCGATTCCTTTACCAATCAGGTAATCTTTAACTGATTTACCACGTTTTTCAGAAAGTGTCATGTTGTAAGCTGCAGGACCTCTTGAATCAGTGTGAGCAGTAATTTCAACATCAACAGTTGGGTTATCAATCAGATCCTTTACTAAACGGTCAAGCTCTGAAGACGATTTGCCATCAAGATTATATTTATCAAATCCAAAGTTTAATCCGAATAAGATCTTGTATGTATTTCCTACCACTGCAGGCTGAACAAAAATAACTTCAGGGGCTGGTTCAGGTTTTGGAACTACTTTGGGCTCAGGAACTGGTACCGGTATTGGTTCTGGTTCCTTAACAATAACAGGTACAGGTTTCTTCTTCTTTCCGAAAGTATACGAAAGACCGACATGTGTGTACAGTTTTGTTCCCATAATGTCAGCTTCAGTATTTCCGGGTTTAATGTTTCCTGAAGTCATATCTGTTCTGCGGCCATCAAGACGGTCGGTATTAATCCAGCTCCACTGAGTTCCGACATTCAACTTTAAATTGTCGTTCAAGCGGAAAGCAACGCCGGTTCCAAGAGGAATAGTAGGCAGTTTCCAATGTTCATTGTGCAATGGTGTCTCACCAACTTTTTTCCAGATATGAGAGGCGCCTACTCCTAATTTAGCATACCAGTAAATCTTACGCTCAAATTTATCCTTCGAGAATAAATTAGAAAGATTCCAGACGGTATTCAGGTCGAATTCATTTACTTCGGTCTTAAAGTCGGGTATCGGCCGGCTATCGAATTTCCATGAACCGGTAAGATTCGAATAATTCCATGCAGCTTCGAGTGCAAACACATGCGAAAAATTCTTTTTCACCAATAAACCCATACCCAGGTTCATCTTGCTGTTCCAGTGATTGAAATGGTTAAAGCGGGCATCTTTAAACATATTGTACTCACCTGTGAAATTTGCAACACCAGCATTAACGCCTATTTCCCAATTATTGAAAGGCTCGGATTTTTCCTTCCCTTTTTCCTGTGCAAACACATAAGCGTAACACATTAACATTGCAACTAAACTAAAACTAAATTTTTTCATAACTAAAAATTAAATAATTGAATACGAACGTAATTTTACAAACTCCTTGTAACTTCATCATTTAATCAGATGCGGCAAAATAATGAAGCCAGATTCTTAGCCCTCGTGTCAGCTATTTCTCTGCAAATTTAATAAGTTCTGCGTTGAATTTTGCAGTTTCCTCCAGGAACAAACTATGACCACTATTTTCAAACGCGATAAGTTGCGAGTCTGAGATTCCTGCTTTCATCTGTTCCGCCAGATCAAATGAACATATTTTGTCTTTTCTTCCATGCATAATTAGTGTCGGAACGGCTATTTTTATGATGTCACTTCTAAGATCGGTATCGCGTAAGGCGATTAAACATTGTGCTGTTGCAAAGGATGATGCGCTTAAGCCTATCCCATTCAACCAACTGCTGATTCCTTTATTTAAAGCGGTTTCAGTAGCAGAAAATATCTTTGCGAAATTTGCCAAAAGTTTTGGCCGGTCATTATTGTTCAACTGAATTAATTCATCAACTGCACTTTGAGGAAGGTTATATGGAAAATCGCCGCGTTGTGTCCAGATTGGAGCTGCGGCACCACATAAAACGAGCTTCGAAATACGTGATCCTTTGTATGCTGACATGTAATGAACTGCAATTGCGCCACCCATTGAAAAACCAACCAACACAGCATCCTTGATATCAAGCTTCCTTAAAACGACTTTTATATCTGCCACGTGAACATCGTAATCATATGCTCCGTAAGGCTTATCTGATTTTCCAAAACCTCTTAGCGTAATACCAATTACCCGAAAATTTTTACTTATCAGGTCGTTATATTGGTATTCATACATTTCATCACTCAAAGGCCATCCCGGAATTAATACAATAGGTCTCCCATTTCCGGCATCTGTTACATGAAGGCAAACATTGGAGGCTACTTTAATATATTCTGCCCTTGCCTTTCCCTTCTTATTTTTAGCGGGTGACTTTTTCATCCTTTAATATTTTTAATGAATTTTAACAAAACAAAGTTAAGCACCCGTATCGGGTAAATGTTACAAAATTTTGGTGATGTGTTACATAATTCACACATCTATGGCCTTAATCCGAATTCAAACACTTAAAACTTGCACGATTCAAGGAACTTTCTGAGCTGATCATTAAAATCGTAAGGATTCTCCAGGTTACTAAGATGACCAGCGTGACCTATAATGTGAATACCGGAACTTCTGATTTTTTCATGCATAAGCTGAGCGACTGACGGAGGAGTTATTTTATCTTTTCTCCCAACCATAATCAGCACAGGTACGGTTATGCCAGAAAGCTTTTCGCAAGTTTCTGAGCGTACAGATAAAGCATGCAGTGTATTGCAGAGCGATTCTTCGGAAGTTTTGATGATCATCTCCCTCACATCAGCAATTTCATCTTTCATAGTTGCAAAAGATTCAGGTGCAAACAGTTTATGTATGCTCTCGTCGGCATACTTTTCAACTCCGCTTTTCCTGATGCTTTCGATTGCCTTCATCCGCTTGGCTTTTGCATCGGGCAAATCGGCAGTGCAATTGGTATCGCATAATACGAGTGCGTCAAAAAGCCTTGGATGGTTTTCAATTGCATTTAATGCGATGTATCCGCCCATCGAAAAACCACAAAGTACTGTTTTATCTATTTTCAGCGCCTCCATTAAGCCAAGCAGGTCGCTGACAAAAAGATCGATCGTAAAATCCTCGCTCCCGCTATCCGAGACGCCATGTCCGCGAATATCATATGCAATTACACGATAATTATTTTCCAATTCTTCCACCTGTGCATCCCACATTGATTTATTCAATGGAAAACCGTGGATGAAAACGATAACCGGAGCATCATCCGGACCTTCGTCATTGTAACTTACCGTCAGATTATTAACGATTATTTTTATATTCTTTCCCGGATTACGCATGGTGTTCATATTTAATTATTTTACTAAAGCTTGGATGGAAAACGATAGGTTATACCCCACAACCGGTTATCCAAAGATCCCGGTTTGTAATTCATTTAGGCTGATTACATTTCTTCAACCGTAATGTCGACTTTCCTCACACCTAAGTCAGCCAATTGCTTTTGAACCGCATCCATCATTGGGGGAGGTCCGCAAACATAAAATTGCTGATCAAAGTCGGGAATGTTTGCCTTTAGAAAGCTTTCTGTGATTTGTCCGTTTGCATATTCATCTGATTTTTCGTCAGACAAAATAATGATGAAATTTTCGCCTAATAATTTTTTAAATTCCTGAGCAAGAATGATATCATCTTTTGTTTTATTGGCAAAAATGAGTTTATTATTTCCTATTTTATTTTTTGACTGAAGGTATCTGAAGATGCAAATAAAAGGAGTAATGCCTGCACCACCCGCAATAAATACACCTTCGCCCTTGTATGCTATTGCACCAAAGACTTCATGCAGAATTAATTCATCATTCTTCTTTAATTGGAGAAGTTGGTTGGTAACTCCTTTATGGGCTGGATAAGTCTTTATGGTAAACTCAAGATAATCGGAATCAGGGAGCGAGGTGAATGTAAATGGTCTTTCCTTTTCCTCCCAACCGCTTTTATTTATTGCGATTTCGGTGGCCTGACCCGGGTTGAAGTCATAATCACGGGGTTTCTCCGTCACAATTTTAAGTACATCATGAACGATATGCTGTATTGTCTTTATTTTTACCAAATGTTGTTCCATTCTATAAATGAATTGATTATTAATTGCCTTACTGCTTTATGCTTGAAGATTTTTTGAATTAAAAAATCTTCAGGCGTAAAGTTGGTAATCAACAACCAGATATGCGTTACAAAATTTTTAGAATTTTTTACATGATTCCCACATTTAGAAAGTTGGAAGAGATATAATACAAAAGCAAAAGAGATCTTAAAACTTCAGAATGCTGGGGCTTTACTTCTTTTTCTCCCCTGGATAGTGTGAATCATGTAACTCCTTTCATTAATTGTGTAACGGATTTGGAAACAGGCAGTAATACCTTTGTATCAATAATATCCCGAAATTCGGGAAAGGGATAATTGGTTGAATCAATACATAACATCCAATCATGAAGAGAAATATATATTTAAGAATTTTAGCCGGGGCCATTACGTTTGTACTGTTGGTTCTATTTTTAGAGTTGGCCATTGTTGAGCCCTGGATACGGAGAAAAATTGAGACGAAATTCAGTGAAAAAATCAAGGATTACAATATTGAAGTTGAGAAGGTTCGCATTTCAGTTTTTAAATCTGCGATTGAACTGGATAGTATAAAGATCTACTCAAAGCAAACTCTTGAAGAAAAACCGGGTTTGGAAGGGAAAATTGCTTTTATAAAATTAAAAGGAATTAATCTTTTAAAGCTATTGTTCAGAAACGACATCGGTATTCGTGAGGTTGTTATTTCAAATACGAGTATGAATGGAAAGCTTCCGTTTCAGAAGAAAGCCAAAGAACCCACAATTTCGACATTAAATATCCGGATTGACAGCCTGCGTATTGATACAATGGATATGGCGATTGGAAACACCTTAAACTCACAGGCTTATTCGGTAAAGAAAGGTTTTCTGAAAATATACGATTTTGAGATCAAAAAACTGGATACATTGACTCCAGCTCTTCTTAAACATTTTGATTTCGAAGCAGTAGAACTTCTATCGGTTTCAGCAGACAGCATGCATACCTTTACAGCAAGTGGAGTCAGCTATTCAGATAGCAAAAATACATTATTGGCCGACAGCTTTACTATTCATCCAAATTATAGTGATTATGAATTCACAGCACGTCACAAATACCAAAGTGATCGTATCGAAGCAAGACTAAGTAATATTAACCTACATGATTTTTCTGCAGCCGGGTATTTATCGTCAAAGAAATTAGCAAGCTCTTATGTCGAAATCGGGAAACTGGAGGTGATCGCCTTTCGTGACAAGCGAAAAAAATTCCACCATGTAAACAAACCTGTATTTCAGGATATGATTTATGACTATCCCGGTGCAATCAACATTGATTCCATTGCTTTATTGAACGGGAACATTACTTATACAGAACATGCCGAGAAAGCAAACGAACCCGGAACGATCACTTTTAATGAGTTAAATGCAAAAATATATAAGATTACGAACGACAATGTTTACAAAACAGAAAAAGGTTATCTAAAAATGAATGCAGAAGGCCGGTTGATGGGTAAAAGCAGGATGACGGTTTCATTAAAAGGGAGATTATTCGACCGAAACAATACATTTTCGCTGAATGGTTCACTTTCGGCAATGGAAGTTAAAGCGTTGAATCCTATGCTCGAGAAAAATGCATTTATATACGCAACATCAGGCAAAATAGACAAAATGCATTTCAGTTTTACTGCCGATAACACCAAAGCCTCCGGCAAAATGATCCTTCTGTATCATGGTCTGGTGGTTGCCGTTAAGAATAAACGGACAGATGACACGACAGCGATTAAAGAGCGGGTTACTTCTATCATCGCCAACATAAAAGTGATTGATTCAAATCCAGTTCCAAAGGAGGCGGTGAGAGAGGGCATCATTGATAATGCAAGGGATCCGGAGAGGTTTCTTCTTAACTACTGTGCCAAATCGATCTTGTCGGGAATTAAATCGACCCTTGTAAAGGCTCCGAAGAAATAATTAAAAACCAATGCCTTCACTTGTGATGAAGGCATTGGTTGTAATTTTCGTAAAGCTATATATGAAGGTGTGTCAAGGAGTGAATTTTACTACTCAAACACCAAAGGTTTTATGATATTCTCATATTCAATAAGTTTCAGATATACAGCACCAACAATCCGAATATCCATTTTAACCTGGACAGGAAGACGGTTATCATCGTCCGTAAACCAGACAGTTAAATCGTCAGGTGATTTAAACATACGACCCACTTCAACAACCGGGCTAATTTTAATGCAACTGATTTTCCCGAATTTGGTTTTTATGGTCTCTTTCCCTTTGTACCTGAGGTGAAAAGGAAATATTTCGTCAGAAAAATACATGTTCACAAAAAGGATATCTCCTACATTTATTTTCGAGAAATCGACCCGTCTTAAATAATAAAAAGTTGAAGACAAATCAAGAATTTTTTCAGGAACTTCATGAATGCCAGAGAGCTTTGATTTTACTGTGTTGTTCTTCCGGTTGTAAGTAACGACATTGTAATTTTTATAATGACCCTCCTTTATGTTTCGTATCTGCTTATAAGGCAGGTTGGTTTCCTTGTCGAACCAGCTTTCGTATATATCCTTTACCCCATAAATCTTGTCAGCCATTCCCGTGGTTTGTCCCACAGCCTTTGCATGAAAAACCGGTGTTTTTCTGTAAACTCCCTCAGAGAGAGAAAGGGTGGTGGTTCCGCCAACAACAAAACCATACCTGATCTGGTATACAAGGTTTTCACCATCCTTAAAAGCGGTATTGTGCTTTATGGGCGGATTAACTATTTCCTGAGCTTCGGTTTGTAAACAAAACACAAGAAGCAGGAAAAGAAGGTTTAAGCAAACTCTCATACGTGAATAATTTGTTTTGATTGTATTCAGGAGACAGATTCATCGATTAGTTTCTATTATACAACCTAATTAATTTGCTTTTAGGCATCGTGGCCGAAAAATCCGCAAGGAAAAAAGGTTCGAAAAAGGCTATATCAACAAATACGCCCTTTTCGAAATCTTCATCCGCTTTTCCGCATAAAACAACAGAAGAATTTTTACAGCCTAACCGCCATATCAACAATGTTGTAATAGTTACACGTGCGCAATTCTCAGTCATTTCATTTCCTATAAAATGTTGTATTATAACAGTAAACCAACAGTCTCCTTTTTTGTTCGGTAAACCGATGATAACAAGGTGCTTCTAATCCCTGTCGCGATGCTCACGTCTTTCACGTCGTTCTATCCGGTTATAGTGGTGGTGATCGTCACCCTGGCTCCGGATAACAACATCAGCTCTCACCTGACGTGGGGTATGAACAGTTGCAGTACATGAAGAAAGGAGCGTCATAAATGACAACATAAAAATAACTGCGAGTGAAGTCAATATTCTGCGCGTCATTAGATTTTTAAGTATTTTCATTTTTTGAATTTTAATTTGTGAATCTGTTTTCACAATACAAAGGTGCATCCTGAACGATGGTAAACTGTTATACAATTCCGGAAAAGGCTTACATCATTCACACATTTTCAAGGGCTTTGCTTCTTTTCTACCACCGTAATTCAAGCCGGATCATTTTAAAACTGATGTGGGGTTTAAAACGAGAAGTCAATATGCATCGGTCGCGCAAATACAATCAGGACTAATTATTGGGCACTAAAAGCGTATGCGGCCACCTTAAACCGGGTCGAATATATTACATTTGTTTCTTTCGTATCGGGGGTGGGCGGTATAGAACGTAACTACTTTAATTTTAAGCATTATGTCTGTATTCATGCAACCATTCGAAAAATTAAAATTGAATAAATAAACGAAGAAGCGGAGATCTATAAAATGTCACAGTTACCTGTACTTATAAGAGATTTAGCCCTTATCCTAAGCGCTGCTGCTTTGGTTATATTAATATTCAGAAAACTAAAGCAGCCTGTAGTGCTGGGGTATATTATTGCCGGACTTTTAATTGGACCAAATATCAAATTGCTCCCGACCGTTATTGAAGTCGACAGCATCAAAATATGGGCTGATATTGGTGTTATTTTCCTGCTATTTGGTCTTGGCCTTGAATTCAGTTTTAAAAAATTATTAAAAGTGGGCGGTGTGGCCGCTATCACAGCAGTTACCGAAGTAACAATGACCTTGTTGTTAGGCTATGGAGTCGGCCTGTTGTTAGGATGGAATTTCATTGATAGTCTGTTTTTTGGGGGAATCCTTTCTATTGCATCCACCACAATTATAATCAGGGCATTTGATGAACTGGGCGTAAAAAATCAAAAATTTGCAGGTATTGTAACAGGGGTGCTTGTCATTGAAGATTTAGTGGCCGTTTTATTAATGGTATTACTTTCTACCGTAGCTGTAAGCCAAACATTCGAAGGAGGCGAAATGGCAAAAGCGGTCTTTAAACTGGCCTTCTTTCTGGTCTTGTGGTTTGTATCCGGAATATTTTTCATACCAACTTTTTTCAGAAAGATCCGTGGTTTATTAAACGAAGAGACCTTGCTGATCATATCCCTTGCGTTTTGCTTCATGATGGTAGTTCTTGCAACCTATGTCGGCTTTTCGCCGGCACTTGGAGCATTCATTATGGGCTCTATTTTAGCCGAAACAACAAAAGCAGAGCGGATAGAGCAACTAACCAAATCGGTAAAAATACTTTTCGGTGCTATTTTCTTTGTGTCGGTTGGCATGTTGATCGACCCGCCAATGCTGATGAAACATATCCTCCCAATTTGTGCGGCTACACTTGTATTGCTGTTTGGAAAGCCTCTTTTTGTGACAATTGGAGCGTTGCTCTCCGGTCAGCCACTTAAAATAGCGGTACAGTCGGGTATGAGCCTTGCGCAAATAGGTGAATTTTCTTTTATTATTGCAACTTTAGGTCTTAGCCTGAATGTTACAAGCGATTTTTTATACCCGGTTGCAGTTGCTGTATCTGTGCTGACAACATTCACCACACCTTATATGATTCGCTTTTCAGAACCGGTCTATAAAGGAGTGGAATCTGTAATGCCGCAGAAGTGGAAAAATACATTGACAGCCTATAGTATAAGTGCACATCATATTACTGAAATAAGTGACTGGAAAAAAGTGCTGAGATCCTATGTGATCAACGTAATTATTTTTTCTGTGATAATTGTTAGCATAATTATATTGAGCACACGATACATTGAGCCTATATTCTTAATTTACGGAGGCCATAAAATTATTACCGCAATTATTACACTTGCTGTTTTATCCCCTTTTTTGTGGGCGCTAGCATTTCGCAGAACGCAGCGTCAGGCTTATGCCAGTGTTTGGCAAAAAATTTCAAAACGCGGTCCTTTAATCCTTTTGCAATTTTCAAGAGTAGCATTGGCTGTTTTATATATCGGGTTTCTGTTTTATCATTTGTTTTCACCAATGATTGCACTTGAGAATATGATCTTTACCTGCATTATTCTGGGAATTTTGGGAAGAAAGATTAAGTCATTTTATGGAAAAATTGAAACAAGATTTTTAGCCAATTTTAATGAGCGGGAATCGGGAACTATCAACCTGACCCCATGGGATACGCATATCACCAAATTTGAAATAAACGCAAATTCGCCTTACATCGGGAAAACATTATTGGAATCGAGGATGAGGGAAGAATTCGGAGTAAATATTGTTTTGATTGAACGTGGCGATTTTGTGATTTCTGTTCCAAACAGGGAAAATCATTTATTTCCAAACGATAATATTTCAGTTATAGGAACTGATGAGCAACTAAGTAATTTTAAAATATTCCTTGAATCATCTGCAGTCAATGCCAATATAGATGATATAAAACAAAATGTTTCACTTCATCATTTCACAATAAGTGAGAAATCAGTACTTGTCGGGAAAAACATACGTGAATCAGAAATTCGGGAGCGAACTCATGGCTTAGTCGTTGGAATAGAAAGAAATGGAGAGCGGATTTTAAACCCCGAATCGGATGTCATATTTGAAGCAAATGACAAAGTGTGGTTAGTAGGAAATGAAAAACGAATTCAGCCGATCATCGACGAACTGGCCGCGCAATTTTGATTGGATTTGAATTTGGAATGGTCTATAATGATGTTGCATAATTGCTTTATGCGAATAAACAATGTCAGGCACGAGTTTATGAAACCAGCGCCAAATGATTATAAGGAATTGTAAAGAAGAATGTTGTCCCCTGGTTGATTTCAGATTCCACCCATATTCTGCCTCCGAGCAATCCTACAAGTCCTTTGCAAATAGCAAGCCCAAGACCAGTACCTTCGTACCCCCTCGACATCTTGAACTCCACCTGTGTGAAACTATCAAAAACCTTATTGTAAAGTGTTTCAGGTATACCAATGCCCATATCTTTAACATAAAACTGAATCAGTTGATCCTTAATGACATAACCAAAATCAATATTACCCGATTCCGAAAATTTGATGGCATTACTTATTAAATTCCCTATAATCTGATATACTTTTGACTCATCCGAATTTATCATTCGGAGTTTATCTCCCTGATTGTGGTATCTCAGATTAATGTTTTTTGCAATAGATATTGGATTGAAGAATCTTAGAAGATCCGAGAATATTGATTCAATAAATATTGGCTTTTTCCTTATCTCAACTTGTCCGGTTTGAATTGAAGAAATATCAAGGATATTATTTACCATCTCAATCAGACGTTTCCCGCTTTGGTTTATTAATGATGTAAACTCCATAATATCTGCTTTGCTTGTTCCTTCATCATTGAGCAATGAAGAAAAACCAATAATTGCGTTCAGCGGAGTGCGTATTTCATGCGACATATTTCGAATAAATGCCGTTTTTAGTTGATCACACTCTTCGGCATTCTCTTTCGCACTCACCAATTCCAATGCCCTGTTTTCCTTTTCTTTATTTTGAAACACGAGTTCCTTGTTCGCAACAACTAATTCTTCAGCGCGTTTTTCTTTTTCTTTATTTTGAAAAATAAGCTCCTCATTCGCAATAACTAACTCCGATGCACGTTTCCATTTCTCCTGGTTTTGAAAAAAAAGTTCCTCATTCGCAATGACTAACTCTGATGCACGTTTCCCTTTCTCTTCATTTTGAAAAGCCAGCTCCATGTTCGCAATAATAAGTTCTGCTGCACGGGTCTCTTTTTCCTCGTTTTGATGCAAATAAATCCCTACAATGATTAGCAAAAGTATCGTAAATAAATCCAACAGAATAAACATTACCGCAGTTAACGCATTGAAAACTTTAACACTTTGTTCGTTTGTTTGCTGTCGGATTTTAAGTAAGCGGGTTTCTTCCTGCTGAATAGAATTAATTATTTTTAGTATCTGGTCGGAATATTGCTTGCCCGTTTTAGTGGAGATGTAGCCGATAGCTGCGGCAAGTCCTTTTTTGCTTCGCAGATCTATTGCGTGGAGTGAAAAATTCATGTATTGTTGCATATAAATTGCAAGCGAATCAACACGCTGTCGCTGTTCCGGATTATCCTGTATAAGTCGTTTCAGATTACTAACATCTTCGATGATGGTTTGAGGCAGAATAATAGGTTGGAGAAATGAACTGTCATTTGTAATAACAAAACCCCGTGCGCGGATCATGATGTTATTGCAATTTAAAAGTACTTTTCCTGATTGCATTATAACCTGCTCTGTGTGTTGCACCCATCGCTCAGAGTCGTGTAGTTTTTGGTTACTCTGATAAACGGCAAAACCAATAAGTCCATTAACTGCCAAAATAATCAAAGAGAATAGTATCAGTTTTTGACGAATACTAACTTTCTTCCGATATTTTCCAGGTAGCTTATTTTCGTTTATAGGAACAAGCTCATTGTTTGCAGGGATTTCCTTATCAGACTCTTTATGTTTATTCATAGCCATTCAGAGGGATAATACGCGGATTTAAATGGGATAATAAATTTGAATATTAATCAAAATTACATTTCTAACTTTCGGAAAACGTTACACAATTATTCAAATTGCTTATATAATTCAAACATTTTCTTTAGTGACATATGCAATTTATGATGAGTTTTTATACTTTAAATTGATTGTTAATCGCCGTAAAAGCAGAGGATGGTTCTCCAAACATCCTCTGTTCTACAGGCTTTATTAAAAATCATAAAACTCACACAAAAATACCCCCTCCTGTTAACAAAATCATTACACAATTTATGTAATGACTTACATAATTCACACTTTATTTTTTAGTGCGAGATGAACTGATCGTCAGATTTTGGGTACAACCAGGTAATTACGTATGTCGTCAAAGAAAGGTGTTCTTTTTAGCTCAACACATTTTGCTGCATACAGGTAAAGGGCAGCACTCCAGGTTTGCCAGTCCTGACCCATAGGTTTGCCATCCTGCGCTTTTATCCATTCATTAAAACCAAAGCTGACAGTGCCTGTAGCTGTTGTTTTTATACATTTAGTAAGTGCAATTAGCTTTTCCTCGGCCAGCGCATACCTTTTCGCAGCCACGAGGGCTGCAACATAAAATCCGCATATAAAAGGCCATATTCCACCATTGTGGTATTCTCCCGGATTGTTAAATAATGCATAGCGGGGAAGCCAGTCCGCATCTTCGCGCTGAATATATGGGAAGAAATTAGGAGGCAGGTCTAAAGCGAGCTCGCCTCTCTTTTGCATAGCTGAACACTCTTCTTCAATCCATGAGACCATTTCATCAGCCCTGGATGGAGATGCCAGTCCCGAAAGAATGGCAATGCTGTTACCAAGCAGGTCGAACCTTTCGCTGCTATAGATTTTATAAGCCCAGAATGCATAATAGGGTTTGTGCTTTACAACAAGACCCGCCTGAACATGATGATGTGTCGTTTCACCCGAAATGGTAAACCGGCCCATTTCCTCGCGTATCTTTTCAGCTCTTTCGTCCTTACCTAATATACGGAGATAGCTGTATACCAATGTATTTACAAAAAGTCCATATCCGGTCATCCATTGTTCATCGCGCCAATCACTTGTAGGTTGCTGGGCAACAAGGTAACGGTCCGACGGGCTTTGGTACTCCATCCATAACAGCGATTTTTCAACAGCTTCATGAAGGAATTCTGTTTCACCCGTTACTTTCCTAAAAATACCAACTCCCAACAAAAACAAAGGAGTGGTATCACTTGCACCCCTATCGTCCTTGTTGTGTACGAGTGAAGTTATATGGCCATGTGTGGTCTGATTTTTTGCCAACGTTTCCAATACTTTCCTGGCACTGTCCAGCAGCTTTTTATTCCCTGAAACAGCAATGCCCAGGATTGAAAACATTAAATCGCGGGTATAAGGTTCGGGGTAACCCCAACCGGCAGTCCTTGGAAGACCCTGAAACGGGCCATGCGCATTATGTAACAGCACTTCAAGGGCAACCTTCGTTGCCTCGTCAATCTCTTTCCTGTTTTCTTTTTGCATGATTTAAAAATTTGACAATCCTTCAATTTAAAAATCCGCCAATCGAACCATATGATAATGAATTGTTTTGACATTAAGATAATGTCAATTGGAAAAATTGCCGGATTATCCCATTACTTTATTCCTAATTTTTCCTGCACTATCTGAACAAACTTTTTCGCGACAACGCGGTAATCAAAATTCTCTACTACACGCTCTCTGCCTGCCTTGCCCATTTTTTCGCGCAATGCTTTATCATTCATCAAAACCTGCATATATTTTGCAATATCCGGAACATCCGCCCGGTAATCAACGATGCGTGGAACATCAAATACTACCTTATGATGAGGTTCAAATCCCGATTCGTTTCCAAGTAAAACTTCATTGACAACGATTTTCCTGGCAACTCCTACTAAAAATGCAGTTTCTCCATCTATAAGTGTATCGAGCATTCCCATGGCTTTAATACTTAAAACCGGTTTTCCGCAAGCACCAGCTTCCACCTGTGGCATTCCAAATCCCTCAAGACGTGAAGGGGCAGCATAAATATCGCAGGCTCCAACGAGGTATGGCATGAAATTTCGTGAGATGGTGTTGGTTTCGAAGATGATGTGTTTATCAATACCCAAATCTTTAGCCAATTTCAAATCAATCAGGTTTTGATCGTTTGTTCGCTGCTGGGGCCACACTTTGCAGACATATTTCCAATCGGGTACCTTCTCATTAATAATAGCCAGCGCCTGCATCACCTCTTCCCCGCCTTTTGAGGCTGCATCGCCGCCAACGGTGAGTATCA
>Ga0302271_10003081_pt1 | contig 14418 bp, 6 predicted proteins | sample III_Bog_N1_1_FD_198767 | JGI IMG/M metagenome (GOLD analysis project Ga0302271, IMG submission 198767) | Peat permafrost microbial communities from Stordalen Mire near Abisko, Sweden - III_Bog_N1_1 | ecosystem: Environmental > Terrestrial > Soil > Wetlands > Peat | place: Sweden: Abisko... | reverse complement strand
ATGACAGATCAGATGAGCAAGGATATATGGATAGTTAATCGATTATTTAATCTGAAAAAATCACTGATAATTGATATAAAATAATTATTGATTCACAGTTCTGTTGTGTATTTCTTTTTTATAATACTTATCTTTGAGTAAATTCAAAGATTTTCATTATCTTCTAAGAATATTTCAATGCAATTAAATCCTAAATTTCTTCCTTAATTATCTTCTAAATAACCTAGAAAATTCACAAAAAAATAACACAAAAACGTTCACTTTGAAACGAAAAGTATTTTTGCCAGGAATTATCAGAATAATTGAGTCGATAATTTGCATTTTTAATCAAATGAAAAGCATAGAAGAGAGAGAGAACTAAATCCTGGATGAGAAACACAAACAATTCATATGCCTGCTGGGGAGAATGGGGCTATTTCTTTAGTTATCTTTCCTTCTTTCTTTTTGTAAAATAGTCTGATGATGCTATTTGAAATTTTATGTCTCTCCTTCTCTAAGATAACTCGTACACAGTCACATTCGGAAAAGACTTTTTAAGCGAAGTGAACATTCTCCGTGTACTTGGCCAAGGGAATTGTGCAGTCTACGAGGTGGAAGATAAAAACTCCAAGAAAACTCTCGCTCTCAAGGAAATCCTGCTGCAAAGTACTGAAGAGGAAACCTTAGTCAAAGAAGAATCGTAGTTCCTGAGATTTGTGTCTGTCGAGAAAGCGAACAGTTATTTTATAAAATATGTGGATTTCTGCATTGTAACGGTGACTGTGAACGAAGATGTGGAGCATTCTGTAGCGTACATACTCATGGAAAGAGCAACGCTTAGTCTCACTCGTTTTGTAGAGTTAAGAGCGCTGAGAAAAATACCTATTTCACCAGATGAAGTGGTTTTCCTAGCTGAATAATGCTCCAAAGCATTTGCTTTTCTGCAGGAACAGCAGATAGCGCATGCAGATATCAAACCGGAGAATATTCTGCTACAAGTATGTGCAGAAGGAGAAGAAGAAGATGTAAAAGAATAAACTTAGGAAATAAGCCCAAGTAATGACACTTCAAACAGTACAGCTCCTCGCTCACTTTTAACCAGCTCTCAAACTGTTTTGAGAGGTAAAATCAATGATCATGGAAAGCCAATTGAACAATTAGACATTAAGAAGGCCAATTCAATCAACTAGATTCATTATTTAAACGAAGATTGGTGTGAGAAAGTATGCAGCAAAACAGTGAAGGTTAAGATTTGTGACATTGGAAGTGCAGTAAGACATTCAGGTAGTGAAATAGGATCAGTTCGAATCAGTTCTATCGAGGGTACTATTCCATTTCTTGCTCCAGAGTTAATCAAGCACCATATACATAAAGGTTAGCAAGGCAAATACAATCCATTTAAAAGTGATGTGTTTAGCTTTGGGCTCTGTGTGCTGTTTCTATCAACTTAACAGCGATTTTTTAAGCACGTCAGACTTTGTATGGATGAATTGACATATTCGGAAACACTTCACGAATGGTGCAATTTAGCATCAATGACGATGGGTGGAAACTAGGTGATTATGAATATTCTTAAGAGTACCTTGGCTTTGAGTTATGAAGAGCGTCCTGATTTTGTTACACTAGATGAGAAGATTTAAGGAGATATTAAGAATTTACGAATTGAGCGCTCTGTGAGAGAATAGGAATAGTTGAAATATTTAAATAGTGAAAAAGATATTTAAATAAATTCTCCTATTAGCTGCACCTTACCTAGTTCATAATAAATAACTGATAAAGAAGGCTTTGCTAGCTTAGCTACGCTGTCTGATGGAGTTGGCAAGAAGAAATTAACTTAAACGAATAGAAAACCACAACGAGCAACTATTTCAGGAAGATTTCATTGCGAAGAAAAATAAAATTACCCTAAAAGTAAGAGAATTACTTCTGTTAATAGCAAAGAAATGGAATTATGCAGATAATCTCCAGGCAGGCAATACCCGTTGAAAACAGAATCGTCACTTGAATTTCAAATGGAGAGTCCTAGTCCAACTGAATAGCAAAAGTAACTTACAGGTTTGGTTGTTGTAAGAGGTGGGTACAGAGCAGCAAAAATACTCAAGGAATCAACGAATTATTTCTATTAACTCAAGGAAGTCATCGAAATAGGTTCAAGAGATAAGGGAAATATGAAAGAAAGAAGAAAGTTATCTGGAAGTAAAGATGGCAGGGATTAAGATGACTCTGGATGGAGAAGGAATCTAACGAAAAACTCATTAAACACACCGAACAACAAGAATCATAAGAATTGCAGTAATATTCTTGGAAAATAGAAATCTAGTGCAGAAGAAGCAAATTTATGTAGAAATCAGTAACCACCACCACCAAAAGCACCAAGACCAAAAAGTAGAAATCACAGTAAACATCATGAACTCAATTATGATTGCCAAAAAGTGTAAAAATAGCAAGATTAATATTAGGAACAGAATTTGATATTAAAACATGGTGGAAACTTACAAGAGAAGAAAACATAAGGAATGGCAAGGCTAAAGTTGCCGATGATTTGTAATAACGGTAATCAAGCAATAAACAAGCCAAATCTACCACCAATTTCATCAACTTCGAATTCTATCAAGAGTCAAAATAAAGCAGGAGCAATATTGATTTAGAAGGAGACAGATTTCTATTGTTCTAACAGCAAGCCATGGAGCTGTTCTGGGAATAGAAATATTAGCAGCTAGAACAGTAATCATAATATTCCTTAAACTTTTTGTGAGGAAGAAAAGAATAATAATTTAAATTAAACTCGATATTCTCAAAAAACTTCATTTAGGCAGCAATTATCAATCCCGTACGAGACCCAAAGAGCAGCTGAGTTGATCGTCATACACGATGTAAATGTGTTCTAGAGAGAAATTGAAAAAATTAACTAAAATCTTGTAGAGTAAAATCCAGAGACATTAACTCTCCCAGGAAATCATGGAAACTACTAAACTTCATAATAATTTTAGTTTTCAAATGTGTTTCTGAATCAATCACTGACTGAGAAGTGGTCTAAAAAGCATTTAAGAATCATACTCAGTGACACGAATGCTTTGAAAACTACTTCTGATGATCTAGCACAGATGATGAAGATGATGTCATAAATATCCTCTTTGATTCATGTTCTCTCGCTTCGAATCAATGTGTAAAGCAAAACAATCAGATTTCATGAAAATGAACCTGGTTTGAAGGATGAGAGCACTCCAAATACAAAGATAATATTAGAAAAAGAGCGAGAATAGCAGTTTCTGTAAATTGCAGACAAGACTAATCCAAAATTTTTCGTTTAACAACCGAAAAACAATGATCAAGATATTGAAGATAATTAAAATGACGAATTGGAAGAAGAAAGAATCGAAGAATAAGAAAGAAATAAGTAGTAATAGTAGCAAGAAGCAGAAGATTCTTCATCCTTCTTCTTTGTTTTATTCAAATAATTAGGAGAAATGACTTAACTTAGGTAACTCAAGATTGAATTCTTTTAAGTTCCTCCTTTGAGTTTATCTTTCTTATCATAATAATCATCTCAGCATTAAAAACAGCTTTCAAACTTGAATATCTCCGAATTAAATGTGATTTTCAGAGACACTCAGCATATCGAAGATTCACTTTAATTCATTATCTTTCTCATTCAAAAATCTGAGAATCTCAGTGCTTTGTTTATTGACTTAGAAAAATAGCTCATGCTAGCATAACCAGCTTAAACTAACCTCGTAAAACTCCTGGATTGTGCAAAACAATTACAAACTCTAACCTTGAAACTCTCCCGAAATAAACTAAAAAAAGAATTTGTCTTGCAGATCTTTACTCAACTCAGCAAGCTTGACCAATTGAAGTCCTTAAACATCGATTTCTCGTACAATTAAATCAACTTTCCAGCTTATGTTTTATGGCCGCTACCGAAATCTTTATCAGTTCTTGAACTGAACTTAGAAGGAAACTCCATAGATGTGGGCATACCATCACTCTCAAAGCAATTAAATGCCTAGTGTGCAAATCTCAGGGAATTACGATTGAGTTTCAGGCAGAATAGAGGTACTTCTAATGACTACATAATTTTTTTACTGAGCTGCTTGAAATAGCTCAGTAACCTCGCTGTGTTTTCTCTGGATATTTCAGACAACCCCGAAATTGATGAGTCCCTTGTTTGGAAGCTTCGAAACCTACCTGATCTTGCAAGTTGGATATGTTCTGATCTGCATTTCAATGTTAAAAATGTGCAGGTTGGATTGCAGTCATTAGTTAATTTCATTGAATATCTCATACCCCACAGACTTAAATTTAGATAGGTAACATGTACACTTGCAAGACGGTTCTCTGCACAGAGTCTCACTGAGGTTATTCAGTAGCATAAATTTTTAGACAATTATGATCTTTTGATAACCAAAAAATCACAAACAGCAATCACTTTCTCTCTCACTTAAAAGCATCATTTTCCTTTCCACAACATGAAGATCAATGATCCATCAGCATCTTCATCACCTGTAAGGAATAGTATTCTTTTTTTATTAATATAAACTTTATGTTACACTTTAAATAATTATCTTAATACAAAAATATTTTTCATTTTCCTGAGTGAACAATTATCTTTCAACCCCCAGATTGTCAGCAGTGGAAGCGATGTCTTATGTGAATCTTTGAGCTGTGGGAAAGGAAAGCGAATGTATCGTTGTCTCACCTGCGAAAACTCTCCTGAATTGAGACCCTATTGCTAGTATGATGTTCAACTCTGGAAATATTGCTAGTAGTGCATCTACATTTGCCACAGCAACCATCGCTTTGTCGAATCAACTGAAATAACTCCTTCTTCAACACATCAATGTGTTTGTTCATTCGTTTTCTGTGAAGATTCCAGCAACAGCAGCAATATACCCAAGATACACTCCAATTGTAGAATTGCTAATTCATAATAATTCCCATGCACTCTTCTACTCAAATAAGATCTATTCCAAACTGTGTTTAAGTAATAGCTTTATAAAATGTTCATAACACAGATGTTGAAGGTAATTTAATACATTTTTGTGATATTTTTAGGTGTTTGGATTGCAGCAATGAAAATGCAGACAAGTATATTTGTGCTAAATGCGTTATCGGGTCATGTCATAAGGATCATAAAATATAGCTTGCTCTTCATGGGATTTTCGATTGCTAATGTAGGAATCATGAGGATTGATTAGCAGAAATGAACATGTTAGAAAGATATTGAAACTGAGAAGAAAGAAATAATTTGAAAAGATTGAATTCTTGATGAATGCTGTAGAAATGAAATATTTAACAATCATTAGAATGTTTTTTGTACTCTTAATGGTTTTTACTGCTGCTATTGGTCAACTTAGCAGAAGAATAGAAGAAAATTTATTTGATTCTTTCTTTTTTGAATATTTTTAGTAAATTCATAGTTAAACAATTGTAAATGCATATTATTTCAATAAAACTAAGAGAATAATCAACTGTTTATTTGTGAAAACTCATAAAATAAGAAGGAAAAGGCGTTTTTATCTTTTAAGTTATTTATTTTCACAAAACCAAGCCTTTACAGTTCTGCTGATAAAAAAAGTCATTCACACACCTCTGAAAAAAATCAAAATTCCTATGGGATCCAATAAACGCGCCTAATACTCGAATTGAAAAAAAATATCTAAATTCAAAGAGCGCGCTAGAAATCTTATTTGTAATTTGTATTATTTCTTTGAGAGAACGGCTAGAAACCCCCAAATCGAACTGAGTCCTGAGAATCCTCCCATCACTTTCTCTTAGGGAAAAACAATTTAATAAAATGCAGAACTTGTTTAGAAATAAATAACTAAATCTTCTTCTTCTTACGTATCAAGCCCTTGATCTTGGATAATACTTATCTCACACAAAAGCAAATATTCCTAATCAAATACTAAATAAAAACAAGCGAAATGGTTAAGATCGAAGATAGCAGTCAACTAATAAAACAAAATCCTCAGACAAAAATAACCAAACGGATTACTAAACTACCACCCAAACCGACTCTTAGTCCATTTTAAGAAGCGAAGGTAAAGAAACATAAGAATAAGGAAAAAAGCTAAATATAATTCATGGCATGTGGCTAAAATAGATAGCACTTTGAGTTTTTTGACGTGGGATAATTTTAAAGGAGCAAGTTCTTTTTTCTTGTCTCATATTTATATTATTATCATGATCCTACTAGATGGCTACGCAGTACATCAATTTCTTTGGGACTGTCATTTAGATTGATTAGTTAAGTATTATTTAATCTTTTTCTAAGCCTCTAGGTTATTGATTTATATATATCTCTCTTGTCTCTTTGGTGATTAATTTTGATTTTGAATTTTGAAAACAACGCCAAAATCATAATTGTCTTGTTTGTTTCTTTGCACATCCAAAACAGCTTATTCATATCAACAAGCAGCCCTTCAAGGATGAAAACAATGAATCTACCGATGATTCAGTCAAGTAAGTGAACTCAAATAGTTCTCGAAAACCACTTCAAGATATCACCAACTCGAAATCTAATGGGTCAGCTAGTAGCAAGAAAATTGATACCACTAAACATACCAAACATTACGTAAGAGATTATCCTCTCAAGGATTATTAGCTTATGAGAGCATTTCGAGGGAGAAACAGATGTGTTTTTAACGCTTATTATTCATTGGTTTTTTCTTTTTGGAACTACATTTAGACATACTTGAACTTTCTTGATAAATCTGCAACCAGATAATTTAAAATATGCCTCTATGTCGATAGGGAGCTTGGAATGCCTTCAGAGTACGTCCACAAGCTGATGGATCATGTAAATTAAATAGAAATAAAGCTGTTTACATAGAAAATATTCACTGCATTGATCGCTAGAAATAATTTTTGCTTTCTGATATTAACTTATCATCATATTGCTCTTCATAATTATCAAAAACTCTATTTGGATTTATCGTAGACAGTGGACAATGATGTTGCAACGGATGATGAGTAGATTTAAAGTGCCATGAGGAAATTACGAGGTGCCCTCGAGGAAGAAATATTCAAAAAAAAGGAACTCGAAGAAGATGTCCTCGAGCATGTCACATTCGTCGAAGTTGAGCGATGGGAGCTCGACGCACCTGGAAGAGAAAAAGTTGAAAGAGAAAAGAGTCTCAGGGAATTTTAGTTACTTCTCAAAAACGAGAGAGTCTTGCAACCTACGAAATAACCTCTCGAGTAGTTATTTGAACGCGTATTCATAGCATATTAGTCTACTTGTGTGAATCCTGTTCGACTCAAAAGTCACGAGAGACTGCTGTACAAAGCACTGGAAAAATCTGTGCCTAAATACTTGGAATCATTCAGATAGAAATCAACATCTTACAGGAACTATCTAGCAAGAAAGCAATAATTGCTAAAAAATCTAGATAATGCGTAAAAAGCGAACGCTTTAAATAAAAATAATAATAATATCAAGGATAGTGGTAATTTGCAGAATAGAAATGACAAAACTACATTAAATAACAGCATAATTGTTGGTGGACACTTATCTGCACATAAAACAAATTCATCAGAAATAACAAGATCACATTGAATGTAGATAGAGAGAGCCATATGAGGATATGATGGTTGCTGTTTTTTATTACATAGAGAAGTGGTCGTAGTCATTATTGCAGATACTCTTCTAGTCTGTGTTGATCCTTTAGTAATTAAAATTAATTCGTTTAAGCATTGGTTCAAGCTATTTAAATGAAATTGTAAGTTCTTTAAATAGTTTATTTATTAGTAATTATTTGTTTTAATGCATTTGTAGAGTTGAAATTCATTGTAAAGGCTAATTTTGGGATGTATAAAAAAATAGGATGGAAATATGATGATTTTATGAGCGTTTTTTGCTTCTTTAGGACAATAAAAGAAAGGAAAATACAATTATTTCTTTTAATGATAGAAAGAAGAATTTGTACCTCTTTTAGGGGGAGGGGAGTTTGAATCTAATAATTTAATTATTTGCTTTTGAAATTAAAAAATCAAATCAAGAAAATACTAAGGAAAATCAAAATCTGCATTTGCATTCCCCCCACTTTTGGTTGAAATAAAATTAAAAAAACAAAACAAAAAGAACCCTTTAGGCTTGTAATTATAGCTAAGGTAGTGACCCACAAGCAAGAGAACGACATGGAAGGAAGTGAATGGAAATTAGTTTATCAAATGAATGTACCTAGGAATCAAACATAAATGTTTTTTAAGCGAAGCCTCACACAGGCGACAAAGCCATTCACTTCTTCCCAGTTTCTCACTGGCTTAGACTAATTTCGTAGGCAAGATGGAGATTTAAATATATCTCCTTTATTATCGCCAATATGTCTTATTTTAAGACAACAGAATTTCAATTTGAAATACTTTGCATGATGATTTTAGCATGCCCTATTTTAGTCTAAAATTATTATTCATTCTCCTCACTACTTTTTGAGAGAGAGAGAGATTGAGAGATTGAGAGAGAGAGCTCGCTATGCTATATTAATTTTGAAAATATTGATAAATTTAAAAAGAGAGAGAGAGATAAAAAAATAAATTTAAAAAAATAAACTTAATAATAAATAAAAATATTTGAAATTCAAATAATACAAAAATATGAAAATAAAAAATAGAATGAAGAAATATCATAGATTCTTCTATTAAAAAGGAAGGTGGGGGGGGAAGGGGGAGATTTTTTTTGAATTATCAAAATTATTATTTGTTTTTCGAAAAAAACATAGAGGAAAGATTATGGAAAAATAGAGATGTTACTAATTTTTGTTTTTAGACTTAAAAGATTATTAAAAAAATACAAAAACTTAAACAAATTACTAAATAAATCTAAAATAACACTCATACACAATATATGCAGAGAGAATAAGCGGCGCTTATTGTTAGACAAAGTAAAAGGAATTTTCATAATAACATAGGAATTGGATGGATACTGATACGCTTTCTGCTGTTTCTCATAAGATCTTATATTCTTTTATTCCAACTATTTGTTTACATTTTGGGCATTTGAATATCTTGTCCTTGCAATCGTCCACGAAAAATGGCTGTGATTAAATAAGTCAACAAACAAAGAATCAAGCATTATTACTTAATTAATTTTGAAAAAAATAGAAATGGTCTGTATTTTTAAAAAGAAATGAGAACAAAAGATAATTAAGAAGGACAATATTTAAAAAATAAGGAAATTTTGTTGTTATTTTTTTTATCTTTCTTACAAGACAGCAGCACCAACCGGTGAGACAAAATAGCAGACAACACGCTGTCCAAGTACCCATACCTGATGCAGTCTCCATCAGTGTTGTTACTTCTTGTTTGCAAAAAGGACAATTAATCCTACAAGGACCGAATGCCCCATTAGCATTTGAAGGGTACTCCTAGTTTACATAAAACCAAAAATATTAAAACCTAGATATCTTCCACATATTTTCCTATAATCTAATGCTTTTGATTTCTCTGGAAATTACTCTTTGATAGTCGTAAGAGGGGTTTATAATGAGGCCTTATCCTTATTGATAATTGAAGCCGTTACCATTGTGGTAGGGATTCTAGCCGTAGCTGCTGTGTGGATCTATCGGATAGGATTAAGCTTGTAGAATTGGTTGCCCTTAAGCATAACTCTTGCTGTTATTGTTTTCATTCACTCTGTTACTCGGCTGCAGGTAGTATTGCTGTTACGCTGGTTATTGCATATAGTATTGAGGTTCTTATTGAACGTAAATTGGTTGGGTTTGCTGAACAAACATTGCCTGTTTTTATTGTCCGCAACTAGTAGTTTGATGAAGATTGTTAGTTCGTGTTGTGTTAAATGCCAGCTATTTCACCTTTGATTGAGTTCTTCCAAAAACAATCTAATTATTTTTCTTATATTTTATTATTTGATGGTTGTTTCAAGAAGTTTAATTAATGTTTCTTCTTCTTTTTGTAAGTAAAGTTCCATTCTTAACCCTGATTTTTCAATCAATTCATTAAGACAAATCGTTTTTTTTCCTGAAATTCAATCACCCATCCCATCCAAAAGTCGAGGTAGATTACTTTCCTCTTCCTTTCCAATGTCTCATTTCATGCATTACTTAACAAAAGAGATTTAGATAGGTGATATTTCTTTCTTTTCAAACTCTCAAAAAAATCAATAGAGCATTAGTGAAAGATTAGGAATTCGAAATGAACTTCCTTATAATGAAAATAATAGTTTTATTCCAGTAATAACAAGAGTGATACAAATAAACCTTTTTCCATTAGTTAAGAACCACTTTAGAATTTAAGTACTAGGAATATTCCAACAATAGTTTTAAAAAAAATATTTGGAAACATTCTTCTTCTTCTTCTTCTGTTGAATTACTAATCTATCAACAAAGACGATACTCATGAATCCCTAGAGGCATTTTACAATGTTTACATCGATGCTCTTTATCTTTGCAAGTTGAGCTCAAAAATGGCAAAAAGCAACATACACATGTAGTCGCAAATAAAATCAAACTGCAGATGTAAGTGTTCGTGCAAACAACTGGTTCAATGATTGTTTTTCCAGTTTTATTGCAGTAGGTGCACTTAACAAAAGTAGGAACATCGGCTATTGATAGATGCTTTATCTCAATGATTCCATTAGGTTTTGTGGTTTTATGTGCTGGGAGATTTACTGGGTTAAAATGATCCTTCAGGGTAGCATTGCTTAACGGGAGTGTTTTTTCAGCATGTTCAGGAGGAGCATTTATGAAAGCAGGGGAGCTATGTATTATCGGATATTTTTATACATTCTAATTAAATATTTCATCCTGATTAGGATTTGGAATATTGTTTTGGTTGTCTTTGTGTTATTAAGTCTGATTATTCTACATCACAGTGATTTGTGTGGTTAGTAGTAAAACAGGATAAAAGAAAGGAGTTTCTATGAAAAGAATAAGAACTTTTGTTAAAACTAATGTTTTGGCAAAGTGTTTATTTTAAGTTTAATTTATTGATTTTCTCAAGGATATGTCTCTGTATTGTTTATTTTACTGACATCAAAAGTATTAAATAATTTATATTTGAGCATTTTTAGATTTAAGAAAAAACGAATTCCATAAAACAATGCTGACTCTACTTTTTGAAATTAGTCTAGCCATTTTAAAAATCATCTTTAACTTTATTACAACCCATATTCTACTAATCTTGTGATAAAGAGGGGAAATAATCTTTGTTGTATAGTAAATACAAGGATTTACAAAATGGATCTTCATCAAACTGCTACTAATTCACTCTCTTTATTTTTATTGTTCTCATCGTCTTCTTCAGCAGATGGTATATTTGCTGGTTCCAATAGTTTTCTTGCAGTATTAGCATTAATGTTTGATGTTCTTACATTTTGAGGAAACAAATGGGATGCACCAGCACATACAGCAAGTTGCTAGCCCAACAAGCAGACTGCAACAGCAAGTACTTTTGCCAACACTTGAAGAAATCTTAGTCAATCCTGTTTCCTTGCAAAAAGGACACTAAACAAGTGTAGGATTGCGAAGGAATATCACATCTTCTGGTTGGTGATTTTGAGATATTTCTCCTTAAATTTAAGGTTCTTATTCATTTTCTTCTTCTTCTTCTTATTGCTGAGAAGCAGACATCTTTTCTTGTTTCTATTGTTGTTTAGTAGCAGACGGTATGGACATAACAGGCTGATGAGTAGAATGGTTAGCTAAGAAAATGGCTGATGATTGCTGAGGTTCTACCTTGGTGGGTTCTTCTGAATGTGGTAAGTTATGAAATTTCAATAGAGGAGTGGGAAATTACTAATCAGCTGGAATGTCATTAGGAGGAGCATTCAACTACTGAGCTTAGTAACTGATGTTATGTGGGTGCTAAGAAGTAGCTGAATGTTCTTCATCATGGCTGTCGTTGTGATTAGCTGAAGATGGATGATCAGGCTAGTCTTCATCAGGCTTGGCAGGTAGGTTATTGTGCATCATAATAAATGGGAGAATTTGAATGAGAAATATCTTTTCGATTCCTGAAATTATCTGTGAAAAAATCATTTATGAATTTCATAAAATGGATAGACTCACTATTGAACGAAAGGCATCAAGTGGAAGAAATATCGACATTTTAAGGATTATGTGAGGAGTTTATTACTTTCAGAGAGGAGCATTAGAGATTTAAGGGTATCTAAAAGAAGAATGAATGCTAATTACTGGGAAAAGAAGAAGTAAGCCAACAGGGAAAATATCGAAAGAAATCGTTTAATTAATTTAACCATTATTTTGAATTGAAGGCTTAAATGGGTTAATACTAATTTTGAAGTGATTTCATGAGGGGATCACTATGGAAGGAGTAAACGTAGTTGTGTCTTAGTTGAGGAAATGGAAGAATATTAAAGTTTTGCTTTTTTGTTTTAGATTAATATGTTTTAAGAAATTTCAATAAGGATGCATTAATATTAGGATTTTTAATCTAAGGTTTTCATCATATTAAATGTGATTTTGAAGTGTGATGAGGTAAATTGAAATGTTATTGGTAATTAAAAGGATCTTTCTCCTTTTACTTTTCAACTTTAAAATAATAACCGAATAAAAGAGATACTTAAAAAGAACTAAAACATCCAGCATCTAGTAAAAATATCACTGAGTTAAGCAGCAGTAGTCTAAACAAAACTCATTAATTATTTTAATTTCAGCTGCTATTTATGTGGGAACGAAAAAGGGAGGAAACTAATAGAGGATTGATTAATATTTCAGGTAGGGTTTATTGTTAAGCTAATTTTAAGCTGCAGGAGGAAACTATGCTTCTTGGGAGTTTAAAAACTGGCGGAATTGCGGTCTATCAGGGAGATTAGATATAATAAAAAAGATATCAAGAAGATAAAAGATCACTTAAAGGAAATACAAAAACGAATTAATCATGTGAAAAGAAATAGAAGGTATTATTCCAAAGAAAAACTGACACGCAATAGTACACTCTCTTCAAATAAGGATGGCATTGCTAATAAGGTACGCTTGAGAAATAAAAATACTTGTCTTAGACAATTCTTTTTCCCTATGGGTCTCTTAATCTATGTATGTGTGGAATACATTGAGAGAATTGAGAATGTGTGTGAGTGCGTTGTTAAACTGATGACACAACGATGGGCGGACCTAATTCAATTGATGACTACCAAATCGGTGAACAATCCCTGACAAACAACACACACATACACATATACAATCTCAATATCTCTCTCTCTCTCTCTCTCTCTTCAATTAGAATAGAATTTTAATTGTTTTCTTATTTAACCTATCCTATTTTGAAATAGAAACCGATGACTTAATTGACAACTCTCTTGTGCACACACACATGCAAGACATTTGACAGCTCATAATCAGCAATCGGATCAAAAGAAAAGTCTTTTAATTCTGTCTAAAGTGAAACTAAAAGGCTCAGTGATTTGAAACAATTAAGAAGCTACCTGTGCTTCCCTGTCTGCTTTACAAGCAAAAACAAATCTTACTGCAAGCTAAAAAAAGCTTTATATTCTCATATCAAATTAAAGCAAACATAATTCGTCTTGCATATATTTGTTGTTTGTGCTTATTTTCTGAAAATTCAGTAATCCAACGAAAAAATAATTATCATTTGCTATTAAGCTTCGTGTCATTAATAAACTCAACCATTGATTCAACATCTCAACGCTGAAATCATATTCTCAGCAAGAAGTAGCAAGCTCTTTTTTAAGTAAAATCTTCTTCTCCTTTTTGTCTGGATTTCTACTTGTTTTCCAGAATGCTTTCTAGCGTTTACCATTCATTCATCATTTTTCTTATTTCTGTACCATTAATTACATTATTAAGCGCTTTTACATGCGTTTTGTACCTACTATTGCTTACATTCCATATGCAAATAAATACCTCCTGATTTTAACCCTTTTTTAATCAAATTATCGTTTAATATGAAAAAAATAAATTATTTTGTATCTGTTTCAGTTTCAATTAAGGAATAAATCGTGGATACAAACTTATCATTTAAGCTTTGATTTGTATTGATAAAATACAGAATCCATATGAAATAAAGCAATCATGCTTTCTTCCAATACAAACGCTACAAACACATTAAACTATTCAATTAACGCTTTTTCAACCCACTTAGCTTTTTCTATTATTTTCATACAATAAACTGAGAATAATTCCAATCATATTCTTTGATGAATTCTTGGTGAACTCCCAGAAAAATAATTGTTTTTCTTCTGATTCGGATTCTGATATGTTAGTCAAATATCCCTCCCAACTGTGAAACCATTTTGAAAAGATCACTTAGAATCTATGATATTTTTGCTAAGACTTTAATAAATAATTCTTAAAAGCATATTTACCAACAACATCAAAAAAGGGCTGTCGACACTGGGACTTCCCAAGCGGTCCCCCACCTTAGTACTAACCCAGCCTTAAGGCGCTTAACTTCGGAGTTCGAATGGGATCCGGTGTGTTCACCTTAGTATGGCCGACA
>Ga0302271_10003080_pt1 | contig 14418 bp, 8 predicted proteins | sample III_Bog_N1_1_FD_198767 | JGI IMG/M metagenome (GOLD analysis project Ga0302271, IMG submission 198767) | Peat permafrost microbial communities from Stordalen Mire near Abisko, Sweden - III_Bog_N1_1 | ecosystem: Environmental > Terrestrial > Soil > Wetlands > Peat | place: Sweden: Abisko... | reverse complement strand
TATTAGTCCTCTCTCTCTCGCCCCCCCCCCCCCCCCTCCTTTTTTTCTTTCTTTCTTTCTTCTGCTGGATTTCATTCCAGTGATTCTTTTTTGATTTGCTCCCCAGTTTTATTTACTCAGTTACTTTTTTAAAAGATCTCATGCAACTTTTTGCTTTTTTAAGGGGAAAATTTAAAATTATGTCTTACTTTCTTTCCTATTCCTCATTCCTTCTATCATTTCTGACTTTCCCACCTTCACCGCAACATTATTTTAAACTTTTCTTGGTTTCTTTTTCTTTTTCAGTCTATGCGACGAGACGAGTTATCCTCGATCTTAATGAAGTTGGGTATTCTTCATCTGTTCACTCGCTAATAGCAATTTGAGTTTCTCTTTAACTTCTACATTAGCAAGAATTAAGGTACTGAAAAAGGAGTCTATGAGCTAGAACAAACCTACGAATTTATCTCGGTAGATGGTATAACCATGCAATGTAGGGGAAAACGAACTTAATATAACCTAAACATCGAATTCGACTAGTAGATCGATACCAGTAGTGTGATTGTGGCTTCTGACTATATTTCTGTCTATGAGCTGTTTATCGATGAAAGTGAGTTCAAATCCCTTAGATAATTCAGATCGAATAGTCTGCTATAAAATGGTTTTAATAAGGAATCTTCTTCTTCTTCTACTTCTTTTTAGAGCTGAAAAATATGACTTTTTTTGAAAATCAGAAAACTAACCTTTGTTTTAGCTTTCAATAGATGCTCTTAATCTTATTTGAATTAAGAACTAATTTGAGCTACAATCTTTATTTTCTTTAACAAATCTTGTTCGAGATTATTTTTAATTTCAACTTGAATTTCTTGAATTCTCCAGATAAAACAAATACTGCTTTGAAACTCTTAAAATCTTTGTATTCTCAACTTGAAACTTACTTTGAAAATAACTTAGTGACTCAACAATTAAGCAAGAAACATCTTACTCAGAATAAAAAATAATCTCAATATCTTTCTTTATTTTTCCAAGACACACACAAATTATCTAACTGTGATATAAATTCAAAATTTTGTTTAATAAATAATTGTCTAATTAAAAAATTAACCAATTAAAACTTAATTTAAATATATATTTTTTATTATTTAAGATTTTTGTTTAATATGAGTTTGAACCAGCTTATGTGTTTGTCTAAATTAAACATAACAAACATATATCTATTTTCAAACATTAACTCAAAGAGTGGCAGAAGAATTTGTTTGGTTTGATGTTAGCAAACTAAAAATAATAAGACATAAGTAGAAAAATCTTTTGTTCAATTAGATTTTTAAGATTAATTGTTGATTATTCATTGAAAATATTGAATTTCATCAATAAAAATGGGCTAAACTATTCTGATTAGGCTTTAACTTTTTCCATTTAATCTGTTGAAAAATTCTTTCAGATAAATTAGTTTTGAAAATAAAAAAAAAGGCTTCAGTTTAGATTACTCTCTAGTTTGTTCTTTTGATACTAGTTTGTCTTTGTTTTCCCCAGTAGTAATTAGACAGTTTGGAGCAGAAAAAGGCATTAGAATTTTTTTGTATTAATCTTTAGTTTTCATAAAAAATATATCCTAAAATATCTGACTTGATATTATTCTGCTGAAGTTATTGAAATTGCTTATTTCGCTAAGATAATATTTTCTTAATTACATCTTAACTTGCTAACTAGCTGAGATATTTATTCAATATTGGTTTAAGAAAAAATATTTAATAAAAATGCAATTTTTTGAAGATAACAAAAGAACAAACAATTCATTTCATTTTATAATATTTGATCTTTTGAAATACAAACAAGGAAACAAATCGTTAATTAGTCTTCATGAGTATTTCTAATGTGTTAAAGCAGGTTTGCTTTAGGGAAATCAAATTAATGATCAAATTACAATATCCTAAAATTATTTTCACAATAAGAATTTCTTTTTTTAGTATTTTTTGGCTCTTTTTGCTTAACTTCAAGCCCATCAACTACAAGCTTAAAATAAACAATTTTGAATGCATCTACATTAGATCCTAAGGTAATCCATACAATGGATTATTTACTTTCTAATAACCCATATGAATCTCATTGAAAAAAATTATGTCTTTAAAGAAAAAATAAGTGTAACAGACAAGAAAATCTAGTTTTGAAAGCAAGTTCAAGGGATAAAGGGAAGAGGCATTTGATAAGAAAGATTTCTGAAAAATATGCCTTTATTGGTTCAAAAAATAAGTCTCTTGTCTTCAAATTCTTTAGATTCTCTCTCTTTTTCTGCTTTGGAGAGTCTGTTGAAGGAGTAAGGACCTTCTTCTTTTATCGAATCAGAGATTTGTATTGTTAAGTTTGTCAAGGAGGGATTTTTGGATATCTTCTTCTGCAGCATGCTCTGATTCCTCGTAAAACTTATTGAAGTCAAACGATGAGCTGTTAAACTCGAGACAAGGGTTGGTACAGATAAAAAGATAGCGCACAATGAGTAGAACATCTTTCTCTGGGGCTGTTCCTAAAACTGCAGGACGAAGAGTGTTAATCATTTCGCCGAGAGTAGCCTTGAAAGTGTGCTTAAACTTCGAATCTAGAATGAAAGTTTTATCAATAATAGACAGGAATTTATTGAGGTTTTCTTTCTTTTCTGCGTTTGTTTCGATTCCCACTGCATGTGTGATAACATCCTTTGTTTTTTTGAAGAGTTCTTCGAAGAAATTCTTGGAGTAGTCGATGTCACTTCGAATAAGTCTAGCTGTTGTCGCAAATTCACTTGACTCTTTGTATCGCTACCAAACGGAATCCCCAAATCCTTCCGTTTTATTTTGGCTGAGGAAATCGTTCATTTTACCGAGCTGCATGTTTTGATACTTGCAGATTGAAAAGATGATCCTAAAGTAAAGATCAGTGGGAACGATCAGTTTTCCATCGTTATACGCTTTGATCAGTTTCTGAATTACAAAGTTTGAGAAGAATGCAATATTTCTCTCATACAGCACATATTCGTTGATTTTCAGAATATTCTTGCGTGTCTGTTCGTTCTCCTTTTGCTTATTCACAATTTCAGCTACTTTCGTTGTACTCTGCTCAACATTGGACACTGCTGTTGTTGAATTGAGTTACTGCTATTACACAGATGACGGTGTCAAGTTTCCTCCCAAGGAATTTCCAGAAGATTAACTCTACAAATGAGATGAATCTTGCTATTTTTTATCTGATCCATTTCCATGATTTTCAGTTGAGTATTAGTCAGGGTTTCTAAGGTATCCAGCGACAAGATTCTTCTTGACATATTAGTCATTGATCATAGTGCTACTTTCTAGATCTTACTCTTGATTAGGAGATTATGGAATTGTTGAAGAAGTGTCTTGAGTTAAAGGATGATGAAAGATCTCCTCCCAGTTCATTCTTTCCTCTTCTTTGACTCTAAGCATGCCTTTAAGTAGCTCTTTTACTTCCTATTTCAGGAATTAACCAAAAAACAGATTTTCAATTTCTTGATAAATTTATTTTCAAAAATAAAAAGCAGATCTCCCCCACAAGCCCACAAGGGAAGGAGACTATAAAAGTTGATTAAATTTTAATGAATTTCAGCAGCTTATTCGAGTGAGTTGTGCGTTAATTTAATCGCTTTGTGTAAATTAGTAAATAGCTGAATTGATTTATATTTTATTTCTCAGAAGAGTTTACCTTCGAACGAATGGGATTTCCTGGAAATTTAAGTGGCAGATTTTGAATGTTCGAAAGAAGTTTGAGTTAGTTATCACCAATCCAAGGTGTGACTCCGTAGAGCATCTCGAATAAAACGACACCGACACTCCAAATGTCGCATTTGAAATTAAATGGGACACCTTATAAAATCTATGGAGCCATATATAATGGAGATCCCAAACGAGATAAAAGAGCGGGATCGTCTTTTTCAACGACTCTTGAAAATCCGAAGTCAGATATCTTTGCAACTCCATTATTAAGCATAATATTCGCTGGCTTGATGTCTCTATGGATGATTTTATGTCTCTACAACTCTTTGAAACCTTCGACAATATGTCTAAAGAAAATCAGCGCTTCTGGTTCTGCAAGACGACGCCCTTCTTTTTTCTTAAGATATTCCTTAAGATCACCATCATGACAGTACTCCAGAAACATATATAGATTGTTAGATGTTCTCGCAACATCATAGAGACTGACAATATATGGCGATGAAACCTTCTGAAGAATTGCTATTTCTCTCTTTATCAACTCCAGCATTTTACCTGAATCGCTAATAGATTTAATAGGTATGGCCTTAGCTGCAACTAACTTGCTCTCATCATCAACACAGAAACCTCTATAGACCTTTCCAAACGCTCCCTTACCCAGAATATTGTTTACAACAACAAAGTTATCAACTTTCTTGTTTGTCCAGTTTTTCTCTTCGCTCATTCTTAACTTTCCTTTATTTCTTCTGCTCCTTTTTCAAAGTTTTTTAGGTTTTATTGAACGAAATCCTTGACTATCTTCTCCTTCTCTCTCTCTCTTTGATGGTTTTATTTTCCCACTCTATCTAATTTTATTTTATTCTATGAGTCTCTCATCTCCCACACAATGTTCTTTTATTCTCCTCGATCATGATATTTTTTTTTATATTTTAACTTTTCTTTGAAGCAAATAAAAAAATTAAAAAGACATTAAATAAAATATAATTTACAGTCAAAATCTGAACTATTCATGCATTGGGCAGCCTTAGGATATGTTAAAAATAACTAAAACTCAAGCCACTAAATTGTTTCTTTTTTAATTAGTATTGATGAAAAATGTGGAAATTTCTATTCGGTAAATTTTCATGTTTTTTAACAAAAAATAACATTTAAAAATATTTATGTTGCTCTTCTGATTTTAAACTGAATTTTCTTATCTTTTACTTATTGAATTATTACGATAAGTATCAGTTCCCTTTTCAACAAATGAAATTTTTTTTTTATTAAATTGATCCATTAATTTTCATTAAAAAAAGCAAAAACAAAAAATAAATATTCCAATTTTGTTTAAGAAAAAAGAAGTTGCGGAATCAAACAAAAAAACCCTCCCCCTCGATCTCAAGCATTTGTTAATAATTTTTTCAAAGCCAGGATTTAATAACGAAACTCTTTTAAAAGCTTCGAGGGTTAATAAGAATAATATTTTTGAAAAAAATATGGAAGAGATCATCCCTATTGAAATACCTAATACATTGCTAGAGAAGACTAGGGTCAAGAATAAAGATATCATCGGCAGCAAATGTAACATGCTATGGAAATACAAAAAAGAATGAATTGTCTTAGAGACAAGTTGCTAGCATATAAAATTCTAAACAATAATTTTTTAATTCAATTTTATGCCATTTAAAATGCATACTAATATGATCCATTATTCATGCGATATATTTTTGGAGTTAGATGAGTTTCTGAAGAACAAAGGGAATGAATTCATCTAAGCAGAGCCATCTTCAGCGAAATTTATGGGATATGAAATCAACAAAGTCAACTCATTGAAAATAAAAATACTCAACAAAGCAACAATCCCCTAGCGGATACATGTTCTGCCCTTAGAAAGCAACAATTTCACATTTTTCATGAATAAAAAGGGATTAATACCTTCTGGAATGTATGAAGAAATCATAATATCTTTCAAGCCAACTGAGTATAAATATTTCTATGATTCCTTGCGGATCAACACAGATACAGAAAATATATTATTACCAATACACGCATATCCAGTGCTGGACAGAGAGAATCTAAGGAATGTCTTCCCAAGACTCATCGATTTTGGAACCATACTCATTGGGACTACTAACACTATTGTAAACACAGAATTCTATATTGCTATTTCCATGCAATTTACTTTCCACAAAATACTCTTTTATTTTTATTCACAGACACAACAGTTGGTTTGTAAAATCCCAATTAACTTTGAATTCGAATTCACTTTCACCAAACAACATGCAGACATGCGAATCCTACCAACTAAAGGATAAGTTCCTGGAAATGGATCAATCGAAATCAATATTCAGTACACTGCTAGCACAAACACAACAATCGTCTGTGAAGCTGAGGTACATTACTTGCTCGTTTAAAAAATTTCCTTTATTTGTTGATTGAGATTTGTTTGGTCATTTTGAACAGCTGCGTATCTCATAATTTGATTTCGAGCCACTAAAAATAAGACTTATGGGATCAGGTAGATATGAAGATCCAGCGTAAAATAAAAAAAAATCTCAAATACCTCCTCTGAATCCTCATACAAAACGAGCTTCTTCGGCGTAGCGACTCAAGAAATTAGATCGATCTTCTGCAAGATTAGAACGACCTCCTTTAGATATTAAAAAACCAGAGTTTCTTCTTGAGCTTACGAACAAATAAGGAACTATTGGTGAATAATAGAATATTCCTCCATTTTTGAGTTTAAAATAAAAAAATACTGGAGAAAAGTAATATCAGCAGAATGGAGATAACAATGAAAAGCTTAATTCATCATTAAAATCAGCTCAAAGTGATAGGAACTTCAAAGTTCGAAGCATACGAAATGTTGCATCCGCATCGGTTAGAAATAAAGTGTCTTTTAATGGCATGGATGGAGAAGGTGAAGAATAAGGATAAGATCTAAATTGGCGAAATCAGCATGAAAGAATGTTTCTAGAGAAATGCAGTGCAGTTTAATTGATGGATAAGAGTAAAGACATTAAATTTTTTTAGTGTATCGGTGATGAAGAGATTACAAGTTTTGACACTGAATCTATTCTTAGAGAAAGAACAAACTACCATTAATCTATTTTAGATACTATCCAAGAAGAAGGTGTTCACAGGTAAAGAAGATAACTTTAATGCACGTTTTGAATTGAGAAATGAACTCGTTTGTAAATATTATTGTGTTTTCAAATTACTAATTATTAGATATGTTAAGAAGATAAATACTGACAGAGTCGTGATTGGTAAGAGAAACTAAGACCTCTCGACGGATTGCTCTTGGGATTAGGATAAAAATGATAATTTAAAGCTAAGAAAGGTTATCTTAGCTCGTTTTATGAAAGCTGGCACTCGGATTATTTTAAAAATTCGTATGGAAAACAGACTTATTAAGCTAAAAAACCTACTCAACGACTGTCACAGAAGATAAGATGTGAAGAAATTAGTTGCAGATGACTGGTAGAAAGCGGAATATTCAGGTGTTGGGAAGAAAGAGTTTGTTACTTTTGATTTCGATTTCTCAGATTGCGAACTTGAACCGAATCTCCTGCCAGTGTAATATGAAGCATCGAATAATCTGTTAGATTTAAAATTTTAAGTAGCACCGAGGACTAACTTTATTGATTTAGATCTCCATGATCATTCGCTGCTAGGCAGGAATGAAGTCGAAGCAATGAAATATACGTGTAAGGAAGAGATTATGTTAAAATATTAAAAGGATTTAGTTATGCAAATTAAGATCTTGACTGTGATTGTTTTTTGTTAAAAAAAGGTTATGATCGTCCATTATATCCAAATTATATTCCTTAGGAAGTTAGCAGAATGAATAGGACTGGAGCAGAGTGGGAGTATTCCAACAATGGTAGATTAGGGACAAGTAAACAAATTAAAAAACTGAAATAATCCAACATTTTGTCTCACTGCAAATGCAAAAATTATTTTACTTTTCAGGTAAAAAATTGACCCAAAGTATTGGAGGAGCAGAACCTATGTGTAGAAGCTACTTGAAACCTCTTGAGATGGCTTCACATATATTTATAACTTCACATAAAACTCTACGACCATATCAGCCTTTCCCTTAAATCACTGAAGTGGACTCAGGATACTACCTACAACCTGAAATACTTGAGTTACAAGATAGTCTTGATCCTAAAATATCAGGTGAATTCTTTGCATTAAAAAATGAATTTCTAGGTAAAACCCCTGGACTTTCTTCTAGATTTTAGCTTTATGCAATCAATTCCGAGCTTATTCGATATCTACCAAGAACTCTCGCACAGCCAAAAGGTTAATTCACTTTTTTATTTTCAAAACTCTGACACCATATTTTTAATTTCTAGATTGTGCTAATAATAATAAACTAGATAATCTTTGCCCATCGTCTCTTCAAGCTCCTGAATACAATGATAACTTAACTGATGATGACAGTGATGGAGAATAACCTCCAACTCTCAAAGTAAAAATTAAATTTTATTTTAGTTTGAAAATTCAAAAACTATTTTGTTCATATTTCAGGTTCAAGCAATCGATGATTTCTTGAAACTCATTGAAGACAAAGACAGTGTAATAGCTGCAATCAGAGAGAAAAATAAAGAGCGGCTGCCTTTCAATGAGTTAGAATCTACAGTTGATTCCATCAATTCAAATTTGCAGTATGAATATTATTTTTATTATTATTTTTTCTTTAAAATGACAATTTATTATTTTTTGGCTTTCATATTGTTTTAGCTCTCTCAAACTGAGCTCAATCAGCACATTCCCGTCTCTCACGAATAACTACAATAAATACATCTAACAAAAATAAGACAAGGTTGTTATTCTGTGATCTATATTATTTTCATTTAGTTTTATTTATGTTATTAAATCATTCAAAAACCCATTCCTTTTCAGCAAATAAGGAAAACAAAAATACAACTATTTTTAATAACTAATCTGCTCAAATAAGACTCTTTTAGGAGTCTTGATAGCTCTTCAAAAAAGGTTCACACATACACACACAAACATTTCCTTTCAAATCTTTTCATACTAATTTAATTGGATCTTCTTCAGGAATCGATTCCCCATCCATTTTCCTAAAAAGTTCACTCATATTGCTTCTTTTTTCAGGAGAGCTTCCTCCTACAGTTTGAAGGAAATTGATCGAGGATGCTAAGAAGTTAATAGAATTACTATTATTAGATGAGATACTTATCTAATTTTTCACTGGTTCTTATTATTATTGTTTGTTACTACTACTTTTGAGTTATTTTTCTTAGTCTTATTATTCTTCATCATTTTCTTCTTCGACTTCTCTCTCTGTTTTATCATCGTTAATATGAATTGCCTTGAGTTCATCGTACTCCTGAGGTGTCAGCAATTCTTCCACTGGAATGTACTTGATTTTAATTTTTTAAGGAATTTTATCTCCTTAGCTGAAGAAAACACAGGATGCTGCATCTTTGGATCGTTCAGGAGATTTATGGAAATCAGCTGGTTTAGTGTTGAAATGGAATTCAGGTTGATTCTAAGAGCGATACAAGACACTGACATTTTAAATCTAAGCTGGATGTCCTTAAGAAATACTGATAAGATTGTTCTAGAGAGGATTCCAACTTGCAGTCAATGTGTTGTTGGTAATTGATGGTCCGGAAGTAATCAGTTTCTAAGGAGATGATGAAGTTAAAGTAATCTAATTTGGAGTCGTTAAAATAACTTTCTATGGAGTGGTTGAAGTAAGTCTTTAAGGAGTAGCTGAAGTGAGTTTTTAAGGAGATACTGAACGCTCTAAAAGTGTCTTTTAAGGTGTGGAAGGCATGAACGCATGGAGAGTTTGGATTGGACTGTATTGAGTAGGAGAAGCTGTCAAATCGTTAGTGATATGGTTGGTTGTTTCATGAACTAATTATCTTTGTGGAGAGTTTATAATTTGATGAGTTTGTATGCCTTAAAAGGAAGATGTAGAAGACGCAAATTGAGGTTAAGGCTGCTGGATTTATGGCTAAATCGCTACGAGTAATTATTAAGGCTATTATGGCAATAACTAATTAAATCCATTTTAGGTTCCAGCTGAATTCATCTGAAGATACTAGTTAGGAGAAGAATCTGACGCTGATCTCATGTGATTAAAAGTTGGAGCACGCTCTTAAGGTTAATAAATCTTGTTTTTAAATTCTTAAAGTTATGAGAGGAGATTGTTATGATTATTTTAAGGGATAATCGACGACCCTGAGGGAGTTTCCATTTGAAGTTAAAAATTCCCTCGATCTTCAGACAAAACCAACGATTTTTAATCCTCACAAGGATTAGTCATATTCTCATTAATCTCATCAACTGTCTGAGGTCCACCATAATGACGGGAAAACGATACATCCTCTGCGCTCAATTGACTCAGTTTATTATGTAAAGTCTATGTTAAATTTGTTGGATGATGCTTGATTTCTTCTGATGGCATCATGATTTTACTTGTGTCCAGACTAAGAACATTATTATAAGCACTGATGTCTTAAGGTTTGATTTCTTGAAGGTGACTTGCTTCATATTGCATGGATTTGTTAAATTGTTAGCTTTAATTGCTACTACTGTTGTGATATTGGTGATGAGGGAGAAGATGATGGCTGCTGTTGGCGTTTATGTTCTACATGTAAGTCTAATATGGGAGAAAATAAACGAAAATAAGTCAAATAAACATAAAATGAAATAGAAAAAAATTAAGAATTCCATGTAGATTATTTTAAACAGGAAAATAATTGATTTACTTGATCATTTGTTGGAAGGGAGAGAGCTTCTGGACGCTGAAATTATTATTATGGTGATTTGTGGATAGCAGATAAATTAAGCAAGTCGCTGTAGTCCAATAGTTACTGCGGCAGGATAGGTTGGAGATCACTTAGATTTGTAATTTAGTCATTTCTTGGTGGGTTGTTTGTGATTGCTTGATTTGAGAATTGTTGCTAATATTGTTGTGAAAGTTACTGCTATTTTAGTGTTTATTGTTGTTGGAGTTGTTAAAATGAAGGATGCTAAGAAGGGAATCTTTGCTATCTGGCTATGTTATTGCTTTAAACAATCTGCTCGTTGTTTCTTTGATTGTTTTGCAGATTTTAGGCATTATTATTATTATCCAGAGGAGGGATAGGCTGGATAAGATATTGTGGTCTTTGCTGGGTTGATTAAGCAAGTAATGGTCGCTGGTTGAGTTATCTAGGTGGAGCGGAGACGTAAATAACTTATTATCTTTGTTACTGAGGGAAATAAGCAGGGGTGAGTTGTCTCTGTTAGAGCTACTGTGGAGGATAAGGTACGAAAACTGGGTAGTTTTTCATTTTTGTTTAGAAAGTATCTGCGGAAACTTAGCTTGATTTTATTATTAAATATTGTTTTTATTGATCACACACTTACCAGATAATTGAATAATCCTATTAAAATTTGAGAGATTAGATAAGAGATAATTTTTATTTGAGATGATTGGTCTAGAGAATAGAAGGGGAGAAAAGAATAGTAAGTTTGGTTTGGGGAAGAGGGATAAAGTAATTAAATTTAATTCCTCTTGGAAGAAAGAAGAATAAGAGGAAGACTTGAAAAATTCATTTATTGTCAAAATTAGTAGTTCTAGTGAGGGATCGATCTGCTCTGCATAGCAAGAAAATATTATTATTGGGAAAAAATATTGATGAAATGCTACAAAAAATACAATCGTTTTTTTGTTGACACCTCTCTTTCTGAAGAAGGATGCATAATTACGAGTGTTGAGTAGCTTTTTTTTAAATCAAAAGTGTGCAAGTCGTGGATAAATATCCAAAGAACATTTTTCATAAAGAAAAGCGAATTTGCATGTTCAAAGATACTTGCTATTATGTAAACCTCAAACAATGAACAGCATTGAATTAAAATGAAGAGAACACTGATTACATTTTGCTGAAGAACTACAATAGCATCAAATGAATATCGATTAGCATAACTATTAACTCAAGAACGATATTTTTAATTTAAATTTTACAATTCGTTTTCTTTCAGGCCAAAACCTGTTGAATGACATGCTTTAAAAGTAATTTATCCACAAAATTGAGAATAATTAATAACCAAAATTAATATCTTGACTTAATGAAGATCAAATCATACTTTCTGTATTGCCTACTCATCAGTTCTATAACTGACTTGATTCTCGCAGATTCCACCTAGGCTGAAGAGGATACTCAAAGCATTGATAATTTTGAGGACAAGAAAGAACTGAACTCAACATTTTCAGATGCAGGTATTGTAGAAGAATATTACTTCAATAGAATCCATACTGCTAGGATAGAGGGTAGTACAGGAGAGACTGTATATTGGGTGAATCTCTATATTGGATCGCCACCTTAAAAATAAACTGCAATAGTCGATACGGGTAGTACTCTATTAGCATTCCCTTGTCAAGAATGTAAATCTAACTGTGGATATCATTTGAATAAGTAATATGATCTGAAATAATCATTAAGCTCACAGAAAATGGCTTGCAATGCTCGATTCAGGGATTTTGAATGCTAGCAATGCCGCGCAGATCCAGACAATACAATCGTAATGAAAACTACTTTAATATTTTATTAATATGCTCCTCATTTGTTTAGCTTTGATTTTTTGGATTGAAAATACAGAAAGGTAAAAGTATGAGTGAAACAGGGATATGTGATTGGAGTGTAAACTATGCGGAAGGCTCAAGCATAAGCGGATATATGGCAGTAGATTACATAGTTTTAGGGGATGAAATATAAGATTATTTAAATGCGAAGACAAATAAAAGTTTAACTGAAAATGTAGAATAAGAGTATCTCACATATGTCTAGCATGAAAGAGTGCAGATACCTTTTGGATGCACAACTCAAGAAACTAATCTCTTTTTATCTCAAACTCCCGATGGAATCATCGGACTAGGCCCAAATTCTAACTAATCCTCGCATCCACCTAATATCATCGATTAGATTTTCTCTGAGCATCTTAAAAACGGTGAATCACATGTTTTCTCCCTTTGTCTGAACGCTCATGCTGGAGGATTTATGAGCATTGGAGGCTATAATCATGAGTTACATGAGGGCAATGCAGAAACGAAGATAATCAATTTCTCTTCTTCTCATGGGTTTTATGATGTCAGCCTCTCAACAATTAGAGTAAAAAATAATAAAAAAACAGCTCTTTTTTGGCGAAATTGTATTATATTTTATTCATAATTCCTGTGTTTCTCATCCAGCTTGGAGATGTTTCTGTTGACCTTGCTGGTTATTCTCCAATCATTGACTCTGGTACGACATTATGTTATGGTCCGCTATCACTAATAAAGTAAAATTAAATCTAAGATAATCTCAAAAAAAATTGCTAATTTTCTCAAGATTTTTATTTATTATTTCTCAATATTTTGCATTGAATTCCTTTCCCTCTCCTTAGCCAGCTGATTAAAGCTGTAAACAATAGATGCAACATGTAAGACTAATATTTATGTGGGAAAACTAAGGATCTATCCTCTTCTCTGCAGCAATAATTTCTCTATTAGAAAAATACTGAATTCCCTACTTTACAGTCTTTCTTGGATTCGTTCCCTGTGTTTCTATTTGACTTCAGAAACAACGATAACTCGATAGTCACAATAGAATGGACTGCAGATGGCTATTTATTCGTAGATCCTTAACATAAAAATCCAAATCTCTATTAGTTTTCATTTGAAGTCTACCCTACGGGGGACAGGTTTTATCTCAGTGGGCCATTTATGAAAAATTATGATATTCTTTTTGATAAAAATAACAATGAAATTCATTTTACGCGATCGAACTGCACTCTACCGCATATCAACAGTGTGCTTATGAACATGCATACTCATAAAATACGAAAAACTGCAGATGACGAGAAGTTTATTGAGGATTTAATTAAATTCTAGTCGACATTTAACTACACACCACCTAAATTCAGAAGTGATAACTACAATAAGGATAGAGATGGCTTGAATAGAAGAACACAGTCGCCATCATCAAGTAATTCAAGTTTAGTTGAGAATTTTTCTATTTTTTTTTGTTGGAAAACTTGTAAATTTAATCCTTTTTTTGTGATACCAAAAAGTTCAAATGATTCTGCTTTATGGAGCGCTTGGAGGTTTGATACTAACTGGGTTATTTTTATTCTTCTGCAAGGGTACACTTAAGCCAGTATAAAATGTATAAGAGCATGAGAATATACCTTTGACTAAAGTTCAGATACCTTAGGAAATGAGCTAAATCAATATTTCAACAGTATAAAGATAATAATAGCGAAAATTAAAAGATATTGCTGTGGAAGATAAAGATGAAGCACTTGGCAGCGAAGAAGATAATGAGTTTGGATATAAAAATGATGCATCCTACAATGCTGAAGATAACACGAGAAGAGATATTGAAGGATAATTTGAACATCTTGAACATTTAGAGCAAGGGGAAGAAATGGAAAATCATGATATTGAGCATGGCCATCATGTTTTGGGAGAATCAACTTGATTTTTTTGTTTGTTTGTACAGATTTTAAATGGAAACAATTTGAAAATATTTTAGAATAATCACTGGGGGGTGTGTATTTTGCAAGGAGTTTTAAATAAACAAGGGGAGTCAAGGGAAAAACAATTGATTCAAAACATTTCAGTGATGGAGGAAAAAAAGGAGAAAATACGGGGTTGTTATTAATTTTGGAATCTAAAAAAATGAAAAAAGGAGGACTGATATTCTGAAAAAATTGCTTAGGACTAATGATGGGAGTTTACAGCAAT
>Ga0302271_10003079_pt1 | contig 14422 bp, 6 predicted proteins | sample III_Bog_N1_1_FD_198767 | JGI IMG/M metagenome (GOLD analysis project Ga0302271, IMG submission 198767) | Peat permafrost microbial communities from Stordalen Mire near Abisko, Sweden - III_Bog_N1_1 | ecosystem: Environmental > Terrestrial > Soil > Wetlands > Peat | place: Sweden: Abisko... | reverse complement strand
AACCCCAACCCCAACCCCTAGGTGAAATATCGATTGAGTTTCTTTAAAAAATGATAATTTTATTTTTTATTTTTAAGTTAATAATTATTAGGAAGATACTAGAAGTATTCTTTCAAAAGACATAGATATTGATTGTCTTTTTTTAATAGGTAAAATCATTGTGTTAGGGTTATTTAACCAATTCTCTCTCTCTTTCTTTGTTGTTCAATTTGTGTTAAATCCTTCCAATCTATTAATACATCATCAAATATTTGAATCATTTACAAATTAAAAAAGCTATTATTTTCAGCAAAATATTAGCTAAATGCTGAGGTGTAGAAAGATATATCAGAAAATAAATCAATTTTTCTGAAGAACTATCCTCGATTCTAACTGAGCTGTGTTTTGAACAGAGAAAAAAATTGTTCTTCATCTTTTTTTCATTTTGCTCTCTTGAAGATTGAAAATAACTTTTGACGATCATAATAGCAGCAGTCTCACAACGAATATTGGATTTGCTCAAACAATATTGGATTTGCTCAAACAATAGAAGTTATTTTCACTAAAAATCCCACACAAAATAATACAGTTAGCACAACTGAAAAAGAAGAAGAAGATATTTTAATCCAAAATATTGTATCCTCTTCAAATTACCTGCCATTATTTATGTGAGATAGTCCTGAACCTCTCTGCTTTACAAATATCACTGGAGATAAATTCTCAATTTTCATTTTTTCTTGATTATTTTTTCTCCTCCCAACTCAAAAGAGAAAAGGTCAGAAAGAGAAAAAAGAAATCCCTAACAAAATGCAATAGTACAGAATTAAACCAGCTGTACTAGTGTAAAAGATAGGATTTAGCTTAACAAATCAATAACTTTTTCTTCTAAAAAGGAGGGAAGTGAGTGTGTCTATTTTTAAGATTCTCCCCATTCTGCTTAAAAAGACAAAAATTTTAACCATTAACTTCACAATAAAAGATATAATTTATAAATATATTATTAATAAATTAAAGTCAGCTGTCTCGGAATTTCAAGCTCACATAACAACAACCATAATGAATCGGCTTTAAGAAGATCAACAAGAGAACTACAGTCCCCAAGGAGTTCAAATCAACGATGCTCAGTCATCATCATCGTCATCTAACTATCCTCCTGAGCCTGCTTCAAGGCAAGAACATGCTCCTTCTATTACTAAGAGCATCGAACCCAACACGAACCTAGAAATGACATCACCAAATGGACTAACAAAAACAAAACCTGAAGAGAAAGCAGCACCTAACTCGACTAATGAAAAAGATGAATTTTCTCCTAAATTCCCTCTAAAAAGTCAAATCACCTTCACAAACGAAGACGATAAAGGTACTCCAAGTCCTTAAGATGCAGTATTATTTTGGCACAAAGTAGCCTTTTTCTTCCTCGGTATTTCTTCCCTCTCAGCATGGAATGTCATTCTCAATTCCTTGCCGTTCTTCGCTGATTAATACCCGAAAGATAAGTTCCTTAACGTGTATTTGTTCTTCACATTCTGCATGACGATAGCTAACTGTTTAGGAGGTCTATGCTATCCGTTTATTTCTAGATTTCTCTCATATTCTCTAAGAATCTCTTGGATGTTTCTTTCTCTTTCGATAACAATGAGTTCAGTAGTTATTTTGGCTATTTGCAAGAATGACTAATTTGGATTTTACTTTTCATTTGCTATTCTATTCTTGTAAGGCTTCTTAGGGAGCATATAAATGAATGCATTAATTAATCTCGCTGGGATGCTTCACCAATCAATCAACGGAATCTTTTGGACTTGTACTGCTCTTTCTGGACTGGTAATGGGCTTGATTAAGATAATTTTTCTTGTTAGTGTTGGAGAAAATGATAAAGAGTCTAAGGATTGGTGTACAGTAAGTTTCTTACTAACAGCAATAATTATATATGTAATTTCTTGCTTCTGCTAAGTATTTTTCATTAGATCTCCGTATTTTTAAGGGATTGAAAAAAAGGCAAAAAATACTGAATTGATTAAGAGCATAGTCAGCTTGAATGATTCAAAAAGCTAGATTTACTCTGAATTAAAACAAGCCTTTAAAACTGTAAAGCTGGTCCCTATTTTTCTCTGTTTAATATATATTCAGACATTCATAGTGTTCCCGGGTGTCTCCGTCTCTCAAAATAAAACCTTAAAGTTACTATAAGGAGAACTCTAGCAGTAAATTGATGAATCATTCCAAATTTATACTCTCATGCACTTTTCTTCAATAATAATTATTTTTTCTTTTTTTCTTAAAATCTAGAGTTGTGCTGATAGTGATCACCTGTATCGGTGATTTAATAGGAAAATATACAGGAGGTTTGCCCAAACGGATAAATGAAAAGTGTATTTATCTCTTTGTCTTACTTCGATTCATCCACTATATATTCTTCTTTTTGCTTAAGAATAAAATAGGAGGCAGTTTCATCGAAAACGATTATTTCACGTGGGTTAATTTGTTTTTGTTTATGTTTTCAAATGGATTTGCTACGACTGCTTTGATGGTGTTGGGAGTACTCAAAGTCAAGGATCTTCGCTTACTAAACAGCGCTAACTTTATCAATGGATTTTCAATCACTCTCGGAATTGCAATAGGAAGTACTATTGCGCTTGCATTGTAATGATCCATTTATGTGTAGGATTGCTTGTTTTTTGTTATGTTTTTTTGGATGAGTAATATGAATCAAATGTTATTGGATGAGATTAATACTGCAAAAAAGAAAAATGAAGAGCACACACACACTCAAAAATAGGGGATAATATCAAAAAGTTAACATAAAAAAAATATTCTAGATGCAATTGCAAATCTAATAATACAATCAATGTTAAAAGAGCTCAAAAACGATCTCCTTCAATTAAATGATTCTCTTTCTTTTGTAATAATAAAGGTTTTGCTGGAAAAGATCAAATATTTTAAAAATAAACTAGCTATTCAATTTGTGAATATTTTATTAAAAAATTAAATTATTAAGAAAAGTGACTTTGAATTCTTTAGTATTTTCAACAAATTTTCTAATAATCATCTAAAGATTTCATTATTTTTTTTCTTTTCGAAAACCAATGAGAAAGTTCTAAAAAAGCAATGACTATTTTACAAGATATTTTTGCAGATGAATACCAGTGGGAAGTGAATCAATTCTCAAAAAAAGTTGATTTAAAATAAAAACATTAATAAACAAAATTATTTGTCTTGACTATTTATTAATAATCATTTTGTCTTTTATTTCTGTGTTTCTATCAAATCTTAATATCATTGATAATTTTTTCGTATGAATTATCTTTTGATGAGTCATATCTTTCGATCAGTTCGGAAAGATTCTCCAAACACTAGTAATTTAATAAGATAAGTTCCTTAAATGTTTCTCAAATAAGCACATATTTTAAAAATTCTTAAATTTATTTCAAATAAAATAAGCTAATTATCAAGAAAAAAGGACAAATTTCTATTTCTTTTATTAACTTTCATGTTTCAGCGCTTTTGAGTTTTAATAATATTGCTAATTCATTCTTCTTTAGATACTCTAGCTTATTCATTTTGGATCTTCAAAAGAATTAATCATTTAAGTTCTTTAGAATCTCTAGCTTATTCATTTTGGATCTTCAAAAGAATTAATCCTTTAAGATAATTTCCCTTTGATTTCTTTATTTATCCTCCCACAGCGGTATTTCATTCAATATTTTTATTATTTATTTTTTCCTTCTTAATTTCACACAAACTCTCATTCTTCTTTTTAACCACAGATTTTTTTTTTTTTACTTAATGTTTTCTAGTGCTAAATTTCTAATTTTCGTTGTGCCACTTGCCTAATTTGTATTTTAAACATGTCATCCCAACAAACACTGCTTCTTTCAAAATGAAATCTTCCTTCTTAATACAGAAAAATATCTTTAATGATTATTTTATGACATATTTTCTCCTGTATTTCTCCATATATTTTAGGTACTATTTTCTATTTTTAAATACCTGCTATTGAAGATGTCTCAAAATGACACACAAAATTAGCAGTTTCTTGAAGAGTATCAGCTTAGTCAAATCATAGTAGAAGGAGATTCAAAGAGGATGAATTGTCGAGTATATGGCTGGAAGTGATGCATTTAATCTCTGGGTGGGTTATCTGCCTTTGATAATTACATCATCATCTGCCCTGGCTTAGATTTTAATACCAATCAATTCTATCGGAAACTCCCCAAGCAATATTATTTCCACCTTCAAATGCACCGAATCCCAAAGCATTATGGTAATAAATTAAACTAAACAAAGATCACATAAGATATTTCAAAAACAGCTTTTTTCATAACACTATCATCATGCACTCCCTTAGATCTCTCAAGAATCTTAATTCTCTCTTTGCAAAGAGCAACTCTTCTTTCTCGAAGATTGTCGCCTCAGCTGCAGAAGCTGTCAAGGGCATTAAAAATGGAGCTGTTATTCTCGTAGGAGGATATGGCGTTTGCGGTGTTCCCAATGAACTCATTAAGGCAGTTCAAGACAGCGGAGTCAGTGGCCTCACTGTTGTCTCCAATAATGCAGGTACTGGAGATTATTTTTATCATAAAGCTGAGTATTGAAGTATTTTGAATAATTTAGGTATTCCCTCATATGGACTCGGCCCTCTCTTGAAGGGCAATCAAGTCAAAAAGCTTGTTGCCTCTTATGTTGGTGAGAATCCTGAACTTGAAAAGAAGTACTTGGGTGGTGAAATCGAGCTGGAATTCGTCCCTTAGGGCACTCTTGCTGAAAAATTCAGAGCTAAGGGACATGGTATCCCTGCTTTCTACACATCCACTGGTACTAAGACTGTCCTCGAGTCAGGTGGTTTCCCTATTAAGTACAAGAAGGGTACAACTGAACCTGAGATCTTCTCAATTGCTAAGGAAGTAAAGGATTTATTTTGTGAAGATTTTACTATTGTTACAATAAAATATTAACTATTTTAACAGAGAAGAAATTTCCACGGCAAGGAATACTTGATGGAAGAAGCCATCTCCGGAGATGTCTCTCTCATTAAGGCTCAGAAGGCTGATACCTATGGCAACCTTTATTTCAGCAGAGTAATTCAACTAATAAGCTCAATAAATAAACAATTTTGAAATGAATTTATTTATTAGACCACAAGAAACTTCAATGTCGATATGGCTCAAGCTTCCAAGTTAGTTATTGCTGAAGTCGAAGAGATCGTTTAGAATGGTGACATTGACTCTGATGTTGTGCACGTTCCAGGACTCTTCGTTGATAGAATTTACAAGTCTCAGAAAAATGAAAAGCCCCTTGAGAAACCCAACTGCTCTTCTTCATGCCACCAGAAATCTCATCACCACGAGAGTCTAACCGCTACTCAGAAGAAGATCCTCACCAGAGTAGCTAAGGAAGTTGTTAATGGCTCATATATCAATCTCGGATTCGGTCTCCCTTCCAATCTCCTCAAGTTCACCCCTAAGGATGTTAAGGTTGAAGTACTCAGTGAAAATGGCTACCTAGGCTCTGGAGTTCACCCCACCCCTGGCTAGGAGAATCCTGACGTTGTCAACTCCTTATCTGTAAGTGAAATTGCGTTTAAGAGTATCCATTCAGTTGTTTTAATGATTTATATTTTTTGAAATAATAGGAAGCAGTGACTCTCCTTCCTGGTACAAGTGTCTTCCCAAGCAGCTTATCATTTGGTATGATCAGAGGTGGCTAATTGGATCTTATTGTTGTGGATGCTCTCCAAGTCAGCAGCACTGGTGATCTCGCTAACTGGAACATTCCAGGAAAACAAGTTCACGGTATTGGCAGTGCTATGGATCTCGCTATCAGTGGAAGCAAGATTGTCGTCGCCATGGAGCACACCGCCAATGGCAAATCAAAACTCGTTGGAAGCTGCAACCTTCCAATTTCTGGTCAAGGGGTCGTCAACAAAGTTGTCACTGAAAAGGCTGTCTTCGAGCTCTAGGAAGGCCATCTCGTTTTAACTGAGATTGCCAATGAGTCTTCTCTTGAAGACATCAAGGCCAACACTAATTTTGAGTTCAAGGTTGTCGCTAACCCAGCCAGATTCTGAAAACCCAGCATTTTTTAATCCTCCCACATAATCTTTATTACTCTAGCTTTTTTTGTTGTTCCTCTTCATATTTGTATGATTCTCAAGAGGATGTGCAATATTTTCTCATAACTTAGCAGATAATTTTTGGTTTACTAAGTCATTTTTATTTTTTTGAAGAATCCAAGGATATTTTTGACTTTTAATCCAAATCAATAACACATTCATATCAATTATGATTAATTATCTGAAGGTTCAACAGATAGACTACTCTTACTCTTTTGGTTATGTATTTCCTGCTTTAATAAAATTTGAGAAGATATTTTTTTATTTCAGCTCAATAGAGTAGGGAGGTGGGGAGAGGGAGAGAGAGAAATGCAATTACTACTTATTAAGAAAGATTTGAGATAAGATACAAATTATTAAGCTAGCCACAAAGAAAGTTAGAAGCTAAATAAAAATAAGTAATAAAAAAACCCTTTTAATAATTTTTAAACTTCGAACAAAATACTGAATAAAATGCTTATTTCTCATAAAATAAACAGTGTTTTAGGTGTCTCAATTCAGCAATGTCAAATACAAAGTACATGAAAAATATGAGCACAATAAAATATATTGGGATGACACATGTATTTTGTTTGAATTTATGTATGTTTTTTTACAATAAAAATTGATGTATTTATCTTATGTTTTTGTTTGTATTTTAATCATATTTCTCTTATTGTATTTTGGTTCAATCTCCCGTTAAATATTTAATTTGATTCTCTCTCATATATGAATCACTACTTCTTATATTGTAGGATTCTCTTTTTATAATTTGGTACATCTAAAGAGATATATATCAAAGATATTTTGAAGACATTTACATTACTCTTCTCGTTTACGGAATGGCAAGCAATATCTCAAACTCTAAAATCAAGCAGTTTGGATGTTTATATTGCTTGGATCATCCCTTTTCGCGAGAGTTAATTATTAAAGCTCCAATGCTGATGCTGCTTGAGGAGACGCAATCTGAGGTTTGAAATCAAGATTGCGCAGGGAAAAAGGATCATTAAAAACTTAAACAAAACAATCTAAGAAATTAGATGTATTGTCTCTCTCATTGCTAGAGTCGCCTGTTTAGAGAATTAAAATGAGTTATAGGAACATTCTTGCAGAGCTGCTTGAAAAATAAGCTCCTTTATATTCTAACTCTTCTCTAATAGGTTCCCTTTTTACGGGGAACCAAACTCAAAGATCAAGTCAAGTTTGGTGAACCTCTGCAAGCCGATGAACGGTGCTGCAAGAGGGTGGCGGCTCTGCTTCAGGGCTACAATCCCTGAAGGTCAAAAACATATTAATGTTTCAAAGCAAAGAGTCACATGGGCTGTTAAATTGTAGATTTTGTGGGCTCCATATTTCAAGCATGTGCAGGTAGTCTTGGAGCATGTAGATAAAACGGAACTTCCATAAGGCCATAATTAGCCATGTTTGGATGGATTTTGATTCTGCTTGGAGACAGAAATCATATGATATTTTCTGTTTGCGAAATTAATTGGATTATTGATTTTTTCATTTGCTTTTTTCTTAACCTCCAAATTAAATTAATAATAACCGTTAAGTTCCGCAAAAATTAATTAAGAAAAATACATGGAAAATAAACGTTTATTTATTAATTAATAACTATTCATAATTATTATTATCTTGGCGCAGTTAGAAATTAATGTGGGAAGAGGGGGGGGGTGGGGATTGAGAAGAAAGATGATCTTTTTTCATGTATTATTTAACTAATAAATCATAGATATTTTCCCATGTCAAAATCAATAAAGGGGAGAGGTATCCTCTTTAATCAATTATTAAAGTATTAGCCATGTGCATATCAAATCTTCAAAGAATTAATTCAATTTGAAAGAAAAATTTTCACTAGATTAGTTAGCGGAAAACAGTCAAATGAATACAATCACTAAATTTTTGAAAACTTGTTTGTTTCTAACAAATCCAGTCTTTTGTATGCAGAGAACATTGCCTGGTAATTGCAGTTTGCTCTTTAATAATCTACTTGTAATATCTTCCCTTTGTTTACTAATATTTTGAAAGAGGAATTGCTTGATTTAGTAATGATTCCAACTTTGTCAATTTTCAAATGTAAAACAAAGATAAATCATATTCTTCTTCAATTAACATGAGTCACAATACTTCTTCCTTAGCGATTATCGTGGATTGTCTCTATCTCTTGAAACTTATTTTTTCAAAGCTCGATTACCTGAGTACCAGCCTAAAATAAAAACACCATTATTATCTCAAATAATCTCTTTAATGATCTTCTAAAAACACTTACTTCAGTGACTACTTTAGCAATAAAATTATTCTGAGCAACAAGAAAACGTGTTTTGAGTTCATTGATGCAACTTTTCACAGCTTGTAGACCTTCCTCCAAAGTCATATCCTTCATACAAATAACAAGATAAAATATGAAATTTTCCTTAAAACAAAACAAATATCTTTGCGTTACTTGTTTGTAGAGATTATCAAGAGTTCCTAAGACGAAGTGACCAGCGTATCTAAAATAAACAAACAATACACAAAAATGAGTTAAGAGATATTATTAACCATTTTAAAATGTTGCATTTTTTTGAAATAGGGAAATCTACTAAATTTACAAAGAATAATAAACATATTTGTTTTACCCTTGTGCAGCTCTAACACTTTAAACAAGAGTACCCATATAATCGACCCAATAAAGTTAAGGCTTTCCATTGTCAAACCCTGCAATAAGGCAATTCACCATGTAAGGTCCATTTCTGATTCCATATGCTAGCTCCGATCTAAAATGCAATAAAAGATTTAGTTAGTTTTTCCTTGAATAAATTGAGTTTAATAATTCTGATGATGACCCATCATAGCAAGAAATCATAGTAATATCGTCTTCAAAACCTATTTCTCCCCTCATTAATAAGTATCGCCATTATCCTACCTAACATATTCTGCGCATTCCTTTGTGTTGAGTTCAGTTCCATTGCGATACTTATTGAGTGCAATATTCTTAGCAATGTAATCAGCGAACTACAAGCGATAAGCAGATTCTCCACTCATAGCGATCAATCGTTTGTCATCTAGCTAAGCTATTTTATCTTCAGTGTCCTGATGGCATAATGCAAAACATATGAAAAGCTCTTTCAAGGCTTTTCCAAAAAAGTATAATCTCTACCTTAAGCTTGAGAATAGAATATACAACTGAGCAGTCAGTAACTACAATCACGTAGTCCTTACCTACAAGACCAAATGCTGAATCCATGTGAAATTGCTATCTAAAAGAATACTTAATATAAATGAATGTTTCAAATTATTTTGGGGATTTCGAACTTGGCTCTTGGGATTATGATTTAAAATCTCCCCCTCGTTTTTTAATCAAAAAAACCCCTTTTATTTCAGATAAGATCCATTCAGTTATGATCTCTACCTTTCCTTTTCGGATCTTTCAATGCTTAGCTAATTGATTAATTTATGAAACAAGGGGAGAAATTCTTCAATCAAAACCTCTCTGATTGATTAGCTTTAGTTTCTGGAGTGAGTTCATGCCAAAACAAAAAATGGCAACCCTTGAATTGTTTAAAACAATAAAAAAAACTACAATAAAAATGTTCTGGCTTTAATAATAAAAAAATATTATATCTTTGAAAAGGGGGGAATACCATTTCATTTTTGTCGCAAGTTTATTTTTACACGCAGAAATAAACGAAAAGTTGAATTCATTTCTTGTTTATTTTTTTGTTATTACACATAATTATTCATTATTAATACTCTTAAATATTCCCTTAGTCATTTCAAGATATTTTAGAAGCATTTACTGACTTGATACTTAAGCAATCCCTGTGCATGGAATAACTCAGTGATTGACAGAATGTAGATGCCATTATTGATTAAACCGTATGTTCTTTTTCTTTAAGAATTTTAGTTTTTTTGAGGTAGACTGGAGTGGTAGCAGTTTAGTTTTAGATGGGTTTTGTTATTTTTGGTGACGAATTCTACAAACTGCTTAAATTTGTTGGCATCGAGCATGGAAGTGGATACATTTTGGAAATCGGTGAAGCAAAAGAAAAACCTGTTGGCATATCTTTAGCAGGAGATCTACTATTAAATCTTATGCTATTTTGAAGTAAAGAAGGTGACATAAATCCTTTATTCTTAGAATTATTGTTGTTAATGTGTGTTAATTTTGCTGAGTGATTGGTTATTTCATAAAGATTGGTTTTGGCAATAGAACTATTAGGTTTATTATTGATGGTTTGTTTGTGATTTATTGAATTGGATACTGTATTTTTCTCATCTCGCTGAGTTAATGATAAAGATGACGATGAGGATAATAATCTATTGCTGGAGATTTTAAGGATTTGGTTATCTTTTCTACATTCTTTTGATTCTACGATTTGATTTTTCTCACTAGATTAAACATTTGAGTTGATAATATTCCTTGACGGTATCTGCTATTCAGTTAGTATATTTCTGCTACGAATTGAGCTAGAACTTTTTGAATGCTACACAACATTATCTTAATTCCCTTTTCGTCTCTGTTCGTTTTCCTTAAAATGTGCTAGATTCGTGTTCATACTCATTAGAAACTAAAATGCCTCATTATGGTACATCTGCAGATTGTCTTTGACTTTCTTTTTCTTCTCTTTATTTTCAGAGTGCTTGCAGCTACTATTTCCATTATCAGTGCAGTTACATCCATGACTTTTACTTGATGCACCTTCATATTTCTCGCGGAGGGCATATTACTCTTGTAAATGATATGTTAGCTCTCTAGTGTTGTTTTTATCCTCTTCTTAGGAGAAGATAGCATTGGATTTGGTCTTTTCTTTTACAGACGAATTGGATTCTATTTAATGCGAGTTTCCATGTTATTTTTCGTATTTCAAGAATTCCTGTTGTTCCATTGGGAAAGATAAACTTTATTTAATGGCATTATGTGCAATTGTATTGCATTAGCTGGGAGTAATGCTTGGAGAATTATTGTAAAACGTACTGTTGGAGTTTGGAAGTAACTGTGGTTTTTTCAGATTTTTTTAATTTTATTAACTCATTTTAAGCTAATTCAAGGAGTTATTATTATCAGAAGGCTAGATACTGTTTGTTTAAGTAAACTCATTATTGTCTTGGTCGAAGAATTCTTAAATTCTTTTCTCCAGATCTTATGAATAAATCTATTTCTGTTCAGACTCTGATTGATTTTATGGTTATCTTGATGGTATTTCGGGAATTCTGATTGCCTTTCTTTCAAACTCCTTTAATGATAATTCCTGGTCTTCCTATTATTTGTACTACTATTCCTATTATTAAGATAGTTCTAGTCTTTCAATATTTTTATGCTGATGCAATCTTAATTATGTTTCCTTTGATATTTTAATGCTGCCTACTGGAAAGGAAGTGCTATTGTTAAAAATTAAGCTTTAAGATGTAGCTTATGAAGATTATTATCGAGAAAGAGAATCTGAATCGTGGGCTGTCACATCATTTCTTTTCTTTAGTGAGACCATTTGCCTCTCCTTTGGGATGCTTTAGAACCGGTTTTTATGTTCATTTGATTCTATGCAAAATTCTTTATTTTTGCTGAATTGTTTTACTTCTTTATTTGATAAATCCTCTGCATCTCCATCATTAGTTTTTTCTAACTATTAATTATGATAAATTGGATGAAAGGCATTTAATCGACTTTCAGTGTCTTATTGGGTACATAGCTACTGTTACTGTTACAGGTTCCTATCTACTCTCCCTTTCTAAGAATTCATTTTCATAGGAACTATTTCTCCATGAGATTTTTCTAAGACACGCTCTTAAAGAGACTATGCGACTGTGCCATATGAAGTGACACTGCAAAAAAGAGGATTATGTTACCTACCAGTCTTCTATGATTTAGCACTATGCGTATCAGGAGACTGCGAGAAGATTAAGGATTCGTAGGGATTTAAATCAAGCATGGAGTTGGGTCAAATTGTGCTTTTTCACAATTAGCAACTCTGAAATTGTTTATTTGTCTGTTTAATTTTTTCTTTTTTCTTTTTTTTCTACAAAGCAAAGCATTCGAGTGTTTTCTTTATTTTTTCAAGAAACTAGTCAGTTTTTATTTTCAGGAAATTTTAAGAAATTATCTCTACCAAAACGCAAATCACAGAAGAAGAAAAGAAACTTCCTTTTTTTCAATTAACTTTTCAAGTTAGCCAAGGAGAAAGCTCACAGAAAACACTGGTTTACTATATTTCCAGTATTTAGTTAATACAAATAATCAAGATATTGTTAAAAATGCTCGAATACTACCAAGAGAGTAATTAATCCTGTTCCTACCACCAGTACAAAAGCAATCTTTATTTCTTATTGTTTTAATTCAATTTCTTAATAATCTATTTGACTTAATTCAATATATATGTTAAAAATAACATCTAAAAATCAAACTACTTGCAGATAATAGCTTCGAACAAACCAAGGTAAAATTACTATTGTTTTGATCTTTCAAATATTCCTTAATTAATCACAAAATACACAGTCTGCCAGAAATTAGCACTTGAGAACAAGGATCTATTTTAGGGGGATGTAAATCATATTAATTAACAGCAGCAAAAGAATTCGGAATCAGTGTATCAAACAAAAATGATTCTAATAAATTTAATCTTAAGGATTGTCTTGTTCATGCTCTAGATCATCTTCTTCTATGCACATTCGTTCAAAGTTATTATTAATTCTAATCCTATCCATCATATTGAAATGATGCTAAAACCTTTTAATGCATTTCCTTTTTTGTTGAATCAACCTTCTTGAATATGCAGTAAAAGTTCATAAGTACATACAATTCCATGCTTGTAACATTGGTGAGAATTTTCTTTACGAGCGAGATTGACTATCTCAAGCGAGAACTGCTGCGAATTAAGAAACAACCATATCATATTATTGTGTGCTTTGGTGAAGGAGCACAGCTAGGGAATCTCTTGGAAGTAATTTAGTTTGTAAGCTGCTGCTTGCATTCGAAATATCTGACAATCTACGATGCGAGCAGCAAAAGTAATTATGAAATACTTGCAAAGAAATCAAGATATTTTGATAATGGGGATATTTTCTACTAGCTAATAACTTAAGTTTGAATTGATTTAGTAATATTTATGTTAAACTCCTAAAAAGCATAGTTAAGCTAGTATATTCCGACGATACATTCTGATATTCTGTAGAATCAAACTTCAGATGCTTATAATAACCGCTCGATCACACTAGTCCAGCAAATTCCAGGCAAGAAGCACATGTATTATGAAGTGTAAATTAAAATAATTTCAATAATTATTGGTTTATGTTTTTATCATCTACCAAAAGCAAAAACATATTGATTTCCGTTTGCTTTACTTTTTTTTGAAATTTAAATAAGGAAAAACGACAAGGGAAGAGAATTGGTAGTTTAAATCCTCGAAAAACAATGCAATCTAGATGAATTTCTGGGGGTATTCAAACGGTATTAAAGCAATTCTTTATTTTCACAAGCAACTAAAAAGTATGTCAGTTTGAATACATACAAATTCTTTAATATTTAGATCTATTGCTACACCGTATGGAAGAGAAAGCTAGATTTAGTTCAAGTTTGAAAGTGAAATGAGCTGTTTCAAGCAAATATATCTCAGAGAATCAAACAACCTTTTATCTGATAATCCAAAAGTAGAAGAAGAAAAGAAGAACAAAGAGCTAAACTAATGTTAAAAGGAATAATAATCGAATAACTCATTACGTGAATACGAGACAGCCCTTTTAATTTCGTTTGACATTAAATACTCTGGCTGCATGGGAGTGCCTTTTCCTTTCCTCAAAAGTTCTGAAATAATCCTCAAATAAGATCTGCAAACCTTTTCCGTTATCTCTTTCTTGCAGTAGAAATATTTTATTTATTTTTTTGAATTGATTCATTCAAGCAGCTTGTTGATTAATTTATTTTATTTTTTCCCAACAATTAGATGCTTGACTGCTTTCAATAATACACATCAGAGATTAGGTAAATGAAGGTGAAGAGGTGTTAGATTTATGTAATGTTTCACAGCTAGAGTAGAAGATAAATGATAGCTAAGAGAAGTAATAAGTCTATTTTTGGAAGTTTTTCAATAGTTATGAGGAGTATTAAGAAAACAAATATGAATCATAAGTAAGATATTCCTCCCAATTGTTAATATTTCGAATATTCGTTTGTCAATGTGTTTCTGCGATTATGCGTTGTTTTTTAATGATTACAGAAGAATCAAAGAAAGCAATTATACAGACATCCCTAAGAAATCCTCTGAAATAAGTTTGAGATTTGATTTACAAGCAGCTGAGGGTGTGAAACCACAATGCAATTGGGATTATTGAAACATAAATCGAATAAGAAAAAGAACTTCATTAAAATACAAACGCATT
>Ga0302271_10003078_pt1 | contig 14424 bp, 17 predicted proteins | sample III_Bog_N1_1_FD_198767 | JGI IMG/M metagenome (GOLD analysis project Ga0302271, IMG submission 198767) | Peat permafrost microbial communities from Stordalen Mire near Abisko, Sweden - III_Bog_N1_1 | ecosystem: Environmental > Terrestrial > Soil > Wetlands > Peat | place: Sweden: Abisko... | reverse complement strand
ATAGCAAGCCTACTTGACATTGCAGAATCAGATGGATCCTTAGGTTGTATTTGACTTTGTGTCTCAGCATCCTTATCACGTTGATGGACTTTATAATCTCTATGAATTCTTCAATTTGTAAGGTAAGTTCAAGGAAGCTAATGCAATGCTCGAGCAGATTCTCTACATCTATGAGGACAGTATGGGGTACGAGTTCGGATAGATCCTCGAGGACACTTAAAATCGTCTTTGCTTATCCGTTGAAGATAACAAATATGCTTCAACGTTCTTCGCAGCTTTACTTAAATTCATCGATTTACTCGGTAAGAAAGGTTGTTACAGGGCAGCCTTAGAATTCAACAAGGTGCTGTTGAAAATGAATCCTGAAAAAGATCCAGCTGGAGCGCTTCTGTGCATCGATTACAATTCTCTCAGCTCGAAACAATATGACTATCTTTTGTATTTCATTAAGAATTTCTCACAAGAACTCTATTAAAACAAGAATTACTCTATTCAATACATGCCTAATTTGATCTATTCGGCTGCACTCGCGAAATTCGCTGCAGTCATGCTCCCACCAAAAAAATAGAAGTAAACAAATTACAATTTCATTTTGAATTTTTGTTAAATAATTTTGCTTTTTTTGGTCAATCTTAGTAAGGAGATATCTGAAGACGATATCCCAGCAATTGGAACTATGCTTGACTTCAACGATGAGGATTTCGCAAAGGCAATTGATTTCAGTAAAGGTCACATCGATGAGAATCATAAAGTCTTGATTTTAGCAGCAATTCTACTCTATCCTAAACTCATCAAATAATTGTGTCTTGCAAATGAATTCTAGAAGATTGCTTTAGGACATTCTACTCTTAAAGATTGGTAGAAAAAATCTATGAAAGATATGCTAGATCATCAGTTTTTCAACGACACAACCCAACCACTGTATGCGTTCTTAGGGCTACAAACACAGCAGGATATTGATGGACTAAATAAACTCATGGAGATCTATGTTATTCGGTCGAAGATTGTCTGGAAAGATAACAAAATTGCGTTGTGGATCAAAGCAGCAATCGGGTTTATTCTGAATTAGCTGGAAAGAACTGATAAACCATTTGTGTATGATAGCTTCATGGAAAAGCTCGTCACTGGTGGGGAGAATAATGTAAATATTCTACCCTTTTCACTGAATAGATATAGGATCCTCTAGAAAGCTAATTTTAGTGATCAAGTCGATAGGTTAGATTTGAATAACATTCAGGATAATGTCAACATGGAACAAGCAAATCAAATGCCGGCAAACTTCAACCCGATTAACACGAACTAAGGGTTCTTTTCGTTGCTCGCGTAGAGCATTCTTCCATGGGTGCATCTACCTAATCAGAATAACTAGCAGAACAACAATAATGGGGATGCTTTGAATAATAACAATAATGCAAATAATAATTAATTGCAAGTGGAGAATATCTAATAGTTCTTGTAAGAAGCTGGTCTGGAGTTTGATCCTGAGCAGGACTACTATGATTCAGATGAAGATGATAATGAGGATGATGGAAATCAGCATATTTGAAGAGAGAGAGAGAGAGAAAGAGATTAAGATAAAGGAAGAAGAGAAGAAGTTAAATTTAAAAAGCAAAAATAACTTCTTATTTCCTTTTTCTTTATCATTCTTGTTGTAGCTACATGCATAAATTGATATCACAAATGGATCTTCATTTAAGGAGATATGTTTTGAGTTGTTGAATGATTGTTTCTTTATTGGGAATAACAAAAATAAGTATGAAAAACACCATTATAAAAACGGATCCTTGAAAATTCACCAAGAAAGAATCCCAAAAATGCAAATAAAAAGAAATAAAAGATAAGGGTGGGAGAGATATGAAGTGACTACTAGGAGCTTATCGAAAATACAAGCTCAAAGTTCTGAGTTATTAATAAGGAATAATAGCATCAATCTGATTATCTCCAAGTTAAACTCTGAAGATTTGTATATTTTTAATAAACTAAATTAACCAATCTCGATTGTATCCCATCAATATAGTTCAAAAGACACACAGATTCAATAAATGAACAATACTAATGGCATCCCTGTGAAAGAAGTGCCAGCAGCTGCAGCAGGTACTCATCATACTGGCAAGGTTATTGAGTGCATCAGAGAATAGAAAGAAACCAAGAAAATGTAAGGGAACTTTAATCCAATGTCCATCTTGCTTATTTATGATATTTTTAACAGTGGGAGCATCTAATACAGTGTGCTGTCTACACGGGAAATCATCGACATGGCTGAAGTCTGTCTTGATTAGGCTTCATTTTATGACTAAGCCACTCGTGCACCCATACATAGAGGACCACTAGATCTCAGAATGGTGAGGATCCAAAAATATTTTTAGATTAAAAAGAGGAAGGGGAGAGAGGGAAAGGCTATAAATGTCATCAATCCTTTATATGTGTCTACATGTGTTAAAATTGCTAATAGGGTCCTTCCATGAGAGAAAACAACTTACGATGTGAGACATGCAAGCAAGAAATGTTAGAATGTCCTGGTCATTTCGGTTATATGAAGCTAGCACTGCCTATTTATCATATTGGATTCTTCGGTGATGTGATTAACATCCTTCAATGTATCTGCAAAGTAAAGCATATTCTGAAGTCAATGGGAGATGTCCACAGAGGAGGGGATATCCAGATCGTAACTAAAATGTTTGTGTTGTTTTTGTTATTAGAACTGCGGTAGAGTACTTTTAGACGAAGACGAGAAGAAACAATGTCGAAAGAGAATGCTCAAAGCAGTGGAAGACAAGAACTATTAACTGCGTGCTGATTATTACATGAAAATGAGAAAAGAATGCAAGAAAGGTGCGAATCAGAAATGCAAATCATGTGGATTCAAAAATGGATCTTTGAAGAAAATGCCCAAGATGCCTACGACGATTAGTTTTGCTAACCACACGAAGCTCGAAGCAGACTTCAGGAAAATCAGAGAAGCTGATGAGCTATTCTCGGAGGTGAGTCCAATAATTTGCATTAATATCTTAGACAAATTACAATTAATCCATAAAATATTATCTTTTTTGTATGTGAATATCTTTCTGCTACTTATTCAAAAAGGGTCTCCGCAAGGTATTGGAGAGCAAGGACATGAAAGATATGATTGAGATTCTCAACCCCCTGGAGGCTTACAAAATCTTCTAGAAAATTTAAGAAGACGAAATATGTTTGTTTAACATCCAACATAACCATCCTTGTGACCTTATCTTGACGCATATTATTGTCCCACCTGCATGCATTCGCCCTACAGTCAAAGAAGGAGAACTTAATGTGAGACACGATGATCTAACTGTTAAAATAAGAGATTTCCTAGATAGAAACAATAGGTATGGAAAAATAGAATGATTTATTTGAAGAGATGTTTATGTTTGAAAATGTGCTCTTATTCCCCTCATAAACAGGATCATTTAGATGTTGGAAGAAGGCGAAGATCAATCTAAAATCGTGTCTGAGTGGTTCCTTCTTTAATGCTCGCACGCTCATTACTTGAACGCGGAAACACCAAATCTACCCTTCAAAATGGATAAAGATTTCGGTAAGAAGGACATCCGCGCACTAGCCTAGCGACTCAAGGGGAAGAAAGGAAGATTCAGAGGTAATCTCTCTGGTAAGCGTTCTAACTTCACGGGAAGAACAGTTATTTCCCCTGATCCAAATATTCCTATTGACAATGTTGTCGTACCTGAGTACATGGCAAAGATTCTGACTTTCCCAGAGCAAGTAAACGCGCTGAACATCGAGAGGTTAAGAAAACTTGTGATCAATGGGCCTGATAAATATCCTGGAGCACACTACATCATCGCGAAAGACACTGAGGATAAGTTTAATCTGTCTATTGATAACAGAAGGAAAAAAGCAGATGAGCTTAAAATTGGAGATATTGTTGAAAGGCATATTTAAAATGGAGAGATCTTGCTGTTTAATAGACAACCATCGCTGCATAGAATCTCGATCATGGCATTCAAGTAAGAGAAAGAGAAAAAGGAAAGTGAGAGAGTTGTTGGAAAATGCAGTTCGGTACCATAATAGTGAATTGTTTTTCGTTCAGGGCGAACATTTAAAAGTGGAACACAATCCGATTTAACGAATGCTGTTGTGCTCCATTCAATGCTGATTTTGATGGTGATGAAATGAACATCCACGTACCGTAAACAATCGAAGCCAGAGCGGAAGCGCAGTATTTGCTTGATGTTAAGCAGAATCTTATCAGTCCCAAAAATGGAGAAGTAAAAAGATTTGTGATATTTGGGAGAATAAAAATAAGTTTTTCCAGCAGAAATCATTGTTTCTGCAGAAGATATCCTTCACTAATTATTTTGTTTTTCCTTTTCTGAATTGCTGAAACAGATTATCATCGCATTGATTTAGGATTTCCTAACAACAGCATATCTGATAACTCATAAAGATATGTTCTTCGATCGAGCTTCATTTTGTTAAATTTGCACTTATTTCAGTGATGGTATCGAATAAATCGATCTACCACCACCAGCTGTTATACTCCCTATTGGTAAAACATAAGAGCAAAAATATTCAAACAATTGATTTTTGATATTTTTTTTCTTCTTCTTTTGTTTTAGAAATGTGGACAGGAAAATAAGTAGTTGATGTGATATTACGACCGAACAGATACAGTAATGTCATTGTGAACTTAACTTTAAAAGAGAAATGCTATGACGCCAAGAAAGATCGTGGAATCATGTGCGCTAAAGACGGATACGTTATGTTCCAATCTTCTGAATTGCTTTGTGGGAATCTCGGAAAAACTACCCTCGGATCAGGCAACAAAAATGGTTTGTTTTACAGACTCAGTAGGGATAATTCATAGTTTCTTGCTGCATCTGTTATGAGCAGATTTGCGAAGCTATCTGCGAGATGGATCACAAACTACGGCATGACTATCGGAATCAGTGATGTCACTCCTTCACCATCATTAAATTACAATAATGAACAATAAAAAGATGAAGCGTACTAATAAAAAGATAAAAATAGTATGATATTTCTAATAAATATGCCCTTTTTTTTAAAAAAATCAAGAATCAACAAATGCAAGTACGAGAGTATCATGTTCACAAGTCAATTGAACTCCATGGATCCAGGTGTCGCATCTGAGAAAAAGAAATTAGTCGAAGCAGAAATCAGTAAAACATTAAATCAAGTTCGTGAGGACATCGGATCGAATTGTAATAAGGAACTACCACCTTCGAATGGTCCGTTGATCATGGCAACATGCGGGTCTAAAGGTTCAGCAACAAATTTATCTTAGATGATTGGATGTGTGGGTCAGCAGATCATAGGTGGAAAGAGAGTTCCAAATGGATTCACAGGAAGAACCCTACCACATTTTGAAAAAGATTAGATTTTCCCACATCCTGAAGCAATGGGATTTGTGAGAAATTCATTCTTCACTGGGCTAAGTGCACCGGAATTTTTCTTCCATACAATGGCTGGGAGAGAGTCACTTGTTGACACAGCAGTTAAGACAGCTGACACAGGATATATGAGTAGAAGATTAGTGAAGATGTTGGAGGATTTGTCTGTGAATTATGATTAGACTATTAGGACATGTGATAAGGAGGAACTAGTGCAGTTTAGATATGGAGGTGATGGTATTTGTCCTTGGATGTCGGAAGAGAAAGTCAGCGATAAATCAATCCCAATTGATTTAGATACTATGTTGAAGTATGTGAAGTCAATTGCACCACTGACTTATGGCAGAGAGACTGCGTTGTTCCCATATTAGATCATGAAAATTGCACTTGAAGAGCTTAAAAAGACAAAGATGGAATATATTCCTGAGTTGAGCCTTCTACCCATGCATAATTCATCATACAACAGAGAATTCGACCCAGAAACAATCTAATAATTGCTCAACTAAGGAGATAACAAAATGGAAGCGAATTTAGTAAGTTGGAGTGGGATAGGCAGCAGAAGTTAATTTGGGGTTTTATTTGTTTATTTTAAAGGTGAAAGAGCCATTGGAGTATTTCAAGGATTCCGTGTTCTTATTCGTTAAATAGATTTGCACGAAGATATCAGGCATCAGACAGCAGCTCGGTCTGTCGAAGGGAGACGTTGAAAATCCTTAAAATCAACACAGCATTCATGTGGATAACACAATCCATGTTACGCAGAGATAAATCAACTTTTTCTTTAAAACTCTCTGGTAAAGATATCCGTAAATGCTCGTGGAACCTGGTGAAGCTGTAGGAGCAGTAGGAGCAACTTCAATTTCAGAACCAGCCACATAAATGACACTCAAATCTTTCCAGTAAAAAGAGATAAAAATATTCATTAAAATCAATTCTAATTTGTTTTCTTTTTTTCTTTTCTCCTTGTTAGTTTCGCAGGTGTTGCTAGTATGAACATCACGTAAGGTGTGCCTAGAATGAAGGAAATTATCGATGCTGCTAAGAAAATCAGCACTCCTATCATCGATGTAAAGCTCCTGCCTTAGTATTGCAGCGAGGAATATTATCGAATGATTCGCTTACAAATCGAGAAAACATATCTCGGTGAGATCGTGGAGTACTACAAGGAAGTCTATTCCCCAAAGGACTGCCATTTGCACATTCAAATGAACATGAAAAAACTGGAGGATCTGAGAAAATAAGGACTCGAGATTCCTTCTGAGTAGATCATCAAAGGCATCTGCAGCATGGCGAAGGACATCAAGCCAGCTAATATCTTGGAAGTCAGAGAGCAATCGAGTCATTTCCCGACTTGCTTCAAGATCATGAACGAAGGTGGTGATGCCAAGAAGAATGTGTTCTTCAGAATCTAGAATTGGAAGAAGGTTCTGCCACTCGCTATTGTCTGCGGTATGAAAGACGTGAAGAGAGTTAGTATCTCTAAGGATAAACGCAAAGGGGAGATCATTAACGGAGAACGGTTTGAGTTTTAACTGTTTGTGGAAGGCAATTCTTTCAAGAAAGTATTAGCACTTGACCACGTGGATTTCTAGAAGACCGTCACAGTGGATATCTTTGAAGTCATGCAAGTGCTGGGTGTAGAAGCAGCAAGAAGAACGATCATTAATGAGATTACGAAGACGATCAAATCGCATTCGTTGAATGTCGACAGAAGGCATCTCATTCTAGTCGCAGATGTGCTAACATCAAAAGGTACAAAAACAATAAATCAATCAAAATACTATTACTTGGAAAAATTCAAGAAGATTCAACTGAAATCATTTGTCTATTTGTTAACTCAACACAGGTCGTTTATATGGTTCAACTCGTCAGGGCATCAATAACATGAAGGACAGCACATTAATGTTGGCATCCTTCGAAAAAACAACTGAAATCCTCTACAACGCAGCTATGTAAGGAAGAAAGGATACTCTTGAAGGCGTCTCAGAGAGAATTATCATTGGGTAGAACATTCCTATGGGTACAGGTACTTTTAACTTGCTTTACGGGACAAAGCTGAACGTCGAGAATAAAGGCTAGAAACTCCTGGGATCTAAAGTAAAGTTGCGCCCACTTTTCAAGCAGGCAACAGAGAAAAGCAAACAATGAAAAGAAGCGATTCACAGAGAGTTCTTCTAATGCTGTTGCGATTAAGCATATTTAAAAGAAATAATAAAAATGATTAATATATGTGGTAAGTCATTCAACAAACAAACAATAGAGAGAGCACAGAGAAATTTACATTTATAAACAAAATTCAGAGAAATATTGAGACATTTGGCTGCTTTGATTTGAGAGGGATGGGGTGTTTGCAAGTAGAATCTCTTTGGATTAGTTTAATTTGCTATTTTTGCTTTGTTTGCTTAGATGTTTACAATATTTCAAATTATTTAAAAGAATAAACATTCCTTATTGTTTAGTATCTCCTATGAGAACAGCTAAGGAAGATTAGTTGAAATAAGCTCACTTGAAAATAAACTAAATTTCAAGAATATGTATGATACGTTATTTCAGATTTCTGATTTAATCTGTTTGATTTCTGCTAATCATTCAAGAAGCAAATCCATATCCCTCAACAACAACAAAAATAAGAAAGAAAAACAACAACAAAAGAAAAAGAAGAAGAAGAAGGACAGCAACAAGGCAAAAAACTTAACAAAAGGAAAATATATGGCTAGTTTACATTTGTATCAGCTGCTTTTGATCTTTGGCATTATTAATATCATAGCATGCTAGCACAATATTTGGGAGTTAAAAATCTGCTCAAAGCAGAATGAAGATATTAACATCCACGAATTTCATTAGAATTATCGCCGCTACCTGCAAGATGACCATCTCCTCAACTCCAAAGAAATTCTACTCCCGTTGACAAACCTCCTAAACATCCATTACGACACTGAGCTGTATTTTGGTTCGTCTAAATAACCTTTCAAGCTCATAATAGACACTGGTTCTACTGCCTTATGGATTCCTGATGAGACGTGCAACAACTGCAAAGAACATAATCTCTGGAAGAAGTACAGCTGCCACAAAAGCAGCACTTGTGATGTTAAATTAACTCAAGAAGAGAAACTTGAAATATCTTACGGTATTGGGTCAGTGGAAGGGTTCGGTGTAAGAGATAAGATTTACCTAAGTGATAAGGATTTAACAGGGTTTGAGTATGATTTCTTACTGGTGGATAAGGTTAGCGATTTTAGAGCACTTCAAATGCAAGGTGTCATAGGATTAGGAAGAGAAGATAGGAGTGAATTTGGCGAGCAGACATTTTTGGGAGTTATGAAATAATAAAGAATGATCGATTAGAAGGTATTTTCGTTGTTTTTAAGTGATTCTGCTAGTTGTATGGGAAATAGCGTACTTGTCTTTGGAGGGTACAACCCAGAGTATGCTTAAACTGAAATTAAATATGTACCAGTGAACACACCTCAGCATTGGAGTGTTGATGTTGTTTCGATTTAATTTGAGAGTAAAAAGCAGCAGAAGGATGTAGCTAATAAGAATAATAGGAGATTAATAAAAAGAGATAGCTTAGATGGCATCATCGAAGAGGAGAAACACGAAGATAGGATTAGCTAATCTGAAGGATAAAACTAAGACTTTCCTTAACAGCATTAAATCCACCTTCAAACCTTCACAGCTGTGATCGACAGTGGCACATCGAAAATAATCTTTCCGAAGAACGATTTGAACGCATTAATCGATGTGCTTTTGGTAGATTTCTCTATCTCTTGCGAACTTTCAAAGCGTTCTGCTTCATCTGAAGTTCTCACAGTTGCCTGTGAAGAATATGACTAATCTAAATACCCTGATTTGTAATTTTAACTTGGGAAAAACTCAACTTAAGTTAGACTTTCTTTAAGCCCAGTAGACTACATTGAGACTTGTATGTTCAACCTCCAGAAGCGTAAGTGTATCTTGAAATTTCTGTACGTTCCTGAGACGCCATTCATTATCTTAGGAGATGTCTTGTTAAGAAAATATTACACTATTTTTGACATGGAAAAAAACACCATAGGATTTAGTTTAGCTAAGATAATTTCTCACAAGCCATTCTATGAAGCAAGCACATTCATAGCAGAATTAGTGCTTGTAGGAGTTATTGGGTTGCTTTGGGGTATCATGGTGACTTGCTAAATGAGATAAAAGAAGGATTTTAGAGTGATTTTTAATTAAGAAGAACGAGAAAATACGAAGGGTGATTAGAGTGATAATTTAACTGAAAATGATTGTGTGGATCATGGGCAGTAATTAGAAATGATGAAGACGGAATAATCAGAAATTATTAGAGAAGATTAGGAGAATTAGCATGATTATTCAGGGGAAATATCTGCTGAAGAAATAATAGAGTTGGATAAAAGTAACAGGGATAATAAGAATAATTAGGAAGTAATCAAAAATAATAATGCTGTGAAATGATTAGATTTAGAGAGAAGTTCTAGGGGGATTCTTATATGCGTTACTAGCTACCAAGGTTGGTTGGTAGGAGAAATATTTAGAAGAAAATGAAGAAGATACATTCAAATAAATAGGCAAATACAAATTAATTTTGAATTGGGAAGCTAACATGAATGAATAATATAGCCATACGTATGTTTCTACATATAAATTCTAAAAAATTAATAATTATCATTATTGCTGCATATTTTAGTGAGAATTCCACAAGAAATTATTGTGAAAAAAAAGAGATGAGAAAAATATTTATATAATTTACATATGTGCGTGAACCTCTTGCTTGACGGCATTCATTCAAATATCTACCCGTTTTTGTTGATCTCTTATCATCAACTGCAAAACTTATTGAAGAAGCTACATATTGAGAAAAGCGGACCTTTAGGTTCTGTCACTTTGAGGCTGCTATTTTACTTTTACACTTCGTTCTTTTGTTGCAATGTGTCGATGAGAGAGTTAAACGATGCAGCTACCGAAGCACCAGTCTTAGCACTGACTTCAAAATATTTGGCTCCGTATCTTGCAGCTAACTGCTAACCTTCTTCTTGGGTGACTTCTCTTTTTTCTACATCAATCTTATTCCCACATAGCACAACTGGCTTTTCACGTTTAGGGAACAGCTTTATATACAACTCAAAGAAATTGATTAGATCGTCATAACTCTAGCGCTTCTCCACACTGAATACAAATAAGAAGCATTACCGCTAAGTTAACCATTTAGTTCGTAAGGACACGAAATCCTCCTCGCCTTGTGGGAAGAAGCGAAAGCAAAACAAACAAAAATGAAGAAATATCAAATAAACTGAGTATAGTTATCTTGGTTAATACCTGCTGTGTCGAGAATATCAAGGACAAATAAGTTCCGCTGATATTCATAATTGTAAATCTAATTATCCTCTAGAGTGTTGTTGTATTCGGATATGAAGATGCCTCTGATGAATTTATTAGTGATGCAGGATTTGCCTACACCTGCAGGACCCATGATAGCAATCTAATATGAGTGAAATTTATTGGCTCCCTTCATTCTGCTTTCTTTGTCATCTCTGGATTTATGAGCGACTTTCGCATACGCAAAAGGCTCGCCCTTTTTGAGAGGAGAAATAAAAGTGTAAGAGGTTTGAATTTTGGTTTTTGTTGGGATATGAAATCTTACGGAGGATACTACGAGTTCAATACCAGATTTGATCTATTCTCGCTTTGTGATTTCTTCGCCAACTGAACTAAATATTAGAATCGCATTTATCTCTAGAAAAAGGAAAGGCAACAACAAAAAGGAAGATAAGACAATCGTAAAGGTGAACTCAGATGATTTTTAATTGAAGGATGCTCATAAACACAAACAAATGAATGATTGAAGTACTGAGAACTCTAGAGAAAATCACAAGGATATCTTTTAGCTGCTCATTTTCTTGAAATGTAACTACTTTTGCCTCTGACAGACTCTCTCCATTTTTGCAAATGCTGACTTAAATCAAATGACTCTCCATTTCAAGAATGACCTGTCCCGATGAAGAGAGAAAGAAATATAATCTTCAAATCTATGTCAGTCCTTCTCTTAGCTTTCTCCTTGCGTCTGGTAGTACTTGTTAATAATAAATTAAAGGCTATTTATTAATCTTTCTTCTTTTTCTTTTTTCCTATTTTTAATTTTTTGTTTTTGAAAGCGTGAGATAACTAATCTCTGTTTATGTGTTTCCCTGAGTTCACAATATGGGAATAACCACTCATAAGAATTAATAATGTTCGTGTATGTAACTACATAACTAAAATGTTCAGATATTTTTCTTCATTTTATTATCAAATGGAAACTGCAGGAGGGGCATGTCCACTAGAAGCTGAGTTTTTTGTTTTTTTTTTACATTAGTGTTTTTATTCCCATTGATTAGTTTTTGAAATATCTAAAGGAATTCAAGAGTCTCTTTATCTTCATTTACCCAAAACAAACTGAATTCAATATTGAGATAAAAAATCAAATCAAGAAAGAATAAAAAGGAGCACAAGTATCACATAATAGGGAAAGAAAGACAAAGAGCTTGCAAGTAAAAAACTGAGGTTTCTGGAGTTAAGCTCAAAAAATCTAAGAAAGTGTGAGTGTGTTTCTTTTTGAAGTATCTGCTAGAGAGAACGAGAACTTGAATAGATCCCATGAGTGCACAGAAAATAACTGCATAATAATAGTAGCAATAGCAAATGTAGCTGATACATGGGAATAGCTAGAGTTTTTCTGTTGTTAAAAAGAAAAGTTCATTGAATCAGAATGTAGCAGTGAATCGCAAAAAAAAGGGTGTTTAATGGAAGGAAGAATTTGAAGTTCATGAAGTCGAAAATTGGAAGGAATTCAATGTGCTTAACGGCGATGATGACAAAACTTCATGCCATTGCAGTGTCTACTGAAAACAATTATTTAACAGCATCTGTTTGGAATACAAAATTAAACCACCCCATACAGCAGAATCTTCAAAATATCTTCTTCTCTCTCTGTTCCTCATTTGTTTCATATGCTCAACTAACTACCGCTAACGATCAACCATTCTTCAAGAACTAAAAATTAACAATCAGATTCATTTAACTCCATATGGAACAACTAATAAACCAACTTATTCACAGCAAACTACATAACAATTATCTTTCGATTCCTTTCACTTTTCCATTTGGCCAATTAACTAACATATATCCTCTAGTCTATTATGGCCTATCCAAGTCGATGGAGGTTTCTAGTTTCAATAATTCATGTCACTAGCTAGACAAAGACAATAGACCAACAAGAACTAGATTTCGAGAGGATTATCAATTTATCCCTCCCCTCCTCTTGTTTCAAAGCGTAATTAAAATAACCGTCCGTTGTTGGGAAGTATCTCTCTCTCTGTTTCTGTCTTTCTCTGATTCTTTGGTTAAGTTCAAGGAATTCCCATAGGACAATAAATCTTAAATAGTCTTGTACCCAAAAGAGTTAGTACCTTCACATGAGGAAAAATAGTAATTTCCTTTTATGTCTTTTTTAATCTTTGGTTTTCCTTCCAATTTTGTTTTGATTTTCATTTGTGTGTGCGTGTTGTAGATTCTTGTTAAAGTCTGCTGTGCTTTCTTCTTCATAATTGCTGCAAATTCTACAAACCCTTATATATTTTGCTTTGTTTTTTTATGTGCCTTCAAGAATTAAAAGAGGAATAAACTGTTAGGTTAGCTTAATAAAGTAGATTTCAAAATGTAATAATACTCTTAAAGTCTCCATTTTGAATCTAATTAACCCAAACAAAGTGACCTAGTAAGTAGGTTAAAAGTTTAGCTTCCTCCCTCATCAAGTCCTAGATATAATAATCAAACACCCCCAGTTTGAATTATTTGATTTTCTTCCCAGCTGAGCAAGCTAAAAAGGAAGAACTGCCAAATGTTTCTTTAGGGAGGGAAAGTATATTAGAGATTCACTAAACTTTGATAATTCTTAGATTCTAAAATGTATTTTTTTTTAAATTGAGTACATACAAAGGAATTACCCATGTTATTTATCTGATTCTGCTATCTCTCTCTGTTTTCTCTGTTGGGGGTATTTCTTAACTAACTAAACTCCCCTTCAAGATTATCAGAATAGAATAGAAACACTGGGAGGGGGAAATGAATAGTTCCTGATCTGAGAGAGCAGTTCAAGCAGAAAGTAAAAATTTAATAACAAACAAAACAAATATTATACTCAAAAAGAACAATTTGAAGAACAAGGGAAGATGGACGTAAAGACGTACAAATACTTCAAGGATAAGTTTGTCCTACAAGAGCGCATCAAAGAGCTTGAGAAACAGAAATCTAAGTATCCAAATATGGTACCTGTCATCGTCGAAATCAGCAAAAAGGCTAAGACGCTAAAGATGCTTGAGAAATAAAAGTAACGAAAATTCATAAGTTTTTATTTTGGAGGGTACAGTGTGTGTAGACGTGCTTTCTATTGACCAACAAGCCGCAATGTTTCGCTTAGAGAAAGCCTTGCTTCTTTCTTTTGATGCTATTCCCACAATTTAACTCTAATGCAATGATTGATCATTGATTTTCCCTTCTTCTTTTCAATAGGTTCTTAGTCTCAAAGGACGTGAAGCTCCATGAGTTCTAGCAGACTGTTCGCAAGAAACTCGATATCGCCAACGAAGCTGATGCACTTTTCTTCTTCATCAGCAACAAAAAGATAGAAAAAATCAGTACACTTTTTTACTTTTTAAAGTTTTTCTTTGTGTTAATCTCTTTTTTCATTTTTCTTAACTGTTTAGACAAAACGATGTACGAGATCTATCAGGAATCGAAAGACAAAGAAGATGGATTCCTTTACATCACTTACTCCGATGTTGAAGGATTCGGAGGAGATTCACTTTGAGAATGAGAAAGAGTACACGATTCAGTAGCTTTTGATATATCTAAGATGGCAGAGAACACTTTACCAGGAAGAAACTTAACATAAAAAAAAGATCTTATTTTCATTCCAGCACCTCCCTTTCTCTCTCTCTTTTCCATACAAATTCTAATAATATGACTAAGAAAGTTGATGATTGTCTCCATT